>Ga0209614_1000612_pt1 | contig 30414 bp, 24 predicted proteins | sample BlaSprsedimmetaG_FD_185484 | JGI IMG/M metagenome (GOLD analysis project Ga0209614, IMG submission 185484) | Hot spring sediment bacterial and archeal communities from California, USA to study Microbial Dark Matter (Phase II) - Blank Spring... ... | reverse complement strand
CCTAACCAATATTGTTTTGGATTTGGAAAAGTTAAGAACAAAACGGTTTTGTATCTGACTTTTTAAATAAGGCTAGTACATGAAAAAAGTGCCACAGATAAGGTTTAAAGGGTTTAGTGGGGAGTGGAAAACTAAAGAACTTGGCGATATTGGTTCTGTAGCCATGAATAAAAGAATATTCAAAAATCAAACTACCAAACAAGGTGAGATTCCATTTTATAAAATAGGAACATTTGGAGGAAAAGAAGATGCTTTTATTTCAAGACAACTATTTGAAGATTATAAATTAAAATATCCTTACCCAAAGAAAGGCGACCTTCTTATTTCTGCGTCTGGTAGTATCGGTAGAATTGTAGAATACACAGGGAGAGATGAGTATTTTCAAGATTCTAATATTGTGTGGTTAAAACACGATAATCAATTAGAAAATTCATTTTTAAAACAGTTTTATCAAATTGTCAAATGGAGTGGCTTAGAAGGTAGTACCATTCAACGGCTTTACAATAAAAACATTTTAGAAACACAAATTTCTTTTCCGAATGAGAGAGGTGAGCAAACCAAAATCGGCAACTACTTCCAAAAGCTCGACACACTCATAGAACAAAAAGAGAAAAAGCACCAAAAGCTAGAGCAGTTTAAAAAAGCGATGCTCTCTAAGATGTTTCCAAAAAATGGAGCCGCTACTCCTGATATAAGATTTAAAGGGTTTAGCGGGAAGTGGGTGGAGAAAGAGATTGGTAAACTCTTTACAGTAACAAGAGGAGATGTATTGGCGGCAACAGAAACGAGCAATAAAAAATCTGAAAATATGCCTTATCCTGTGTATTCATCTCAAACAAAAAATAATGGTTTACTCGGATTTTACGATAAATATTTATTTGAGAATGCAATTACTTGGACAACAGATGGTGCAAATGCTGGTACTGTAAAATATAGAGAAGGTAAGTTTTACAGCACAAATGTAAATGGGGTACTGCTTTCAAACGATGGTTATGCTAATCAAACAATTGCAGAAATACTAAATCAAGAAGCTAGGAGACATGTTTCTTATGTCGGAAACCCTAAATTAATGAATAATGTTATGAGCAAAATTAAAATTACCATCCCTAATACAATCAAAGAACAAACCAAAATCGGCAACTTCTTCCAAAAGCTCGATACACTTATCGAATTACAGCTTCAAGAGATAGAAAAACTCAAACATCTCAAAAAAGCATTTTTGTCAAAGATGTTTGTATAAAGGGTAAAATATGACATTTGTTAGCGAAGCAGAGTTTGAAAAGGCTCTTATAGCAGTTCTAAGAGCAAAAGGCTGGGGAGATAGCCCTGTTATCAAAAACCCCACAGAAGAGCAGCTACTTGAAAACTGGGCGAAGATTCTTTTTGACAACAACAAAAGCATCGATAGACTCAACAATGTACCCCTAACGCCTAGTGAGATGGCTCAGATCATCGAGCAGATAAACAACCTCAAAACGCCCCTTAAGCTCAACGGCTTCATCAATGGTAAAACGGTAAGCATCATAAGAGATAATCCACGAGATACTTTACATGTAGGCAAGGAGGTAAGCCTCAAGATTTACGATAGACTAGAGATCGCCGCAGGACAAAGCCGATACCAAATAGTACAACAGCCTATTTTTAAAACAAAATCAAAGCTCTTCAACGACCGTAGAGGCGATGTGATGCTTCTGATAAATGGTATGCCAGTGATCCACATAGAGCTTAAAAGAAGTAAAGTCCCCCTATCTCAAGCGTACAATCAGATAGAAAAATACTCTCGTGAGGGTGTATTTAGCGGACTTTTTTCGCTGATACAGGTTTTTGTGGCGATGAATCCAGAGGAGAGTGTCTACTTTGCAAACCCTGGAGAGGATGGCGTGTGGAACAAAGATTACTATTTTCATTGGGCAGATTTTAACAATGAGCCTATCAACTACTACAAAGATGTCGCTTCTACACTGCTTAGTATCCCTATGGCGCATCAGCTTATAGGGTTTTACACCGTAGCAGATGATGCCGATGGAGTGCTTAAAGTCATGAGAAGCTATCAGTACTATGCAGCCAACGCGATAAGCGATAAAGTAGGCAAGATCAAAGATTGGAGAAGCAAAAATACTTTGGGTGGATATATCTGGCATACAACGGGAAGCGGCAAGACGATGACGAGTTTTAAGTCTGCTCAACTCATCGCCAACTCCAAAGATGCCGATAAAGTTGTCTTTTTGATGGATAGAGTAGAGCTAGGTACCCAATCGCTCAACGAATATAGAGCTTTTGCAGATAAAAACGAAGATATACAAGCAACTGAAAATACCGCCGTATTGGTCACAAAGCTAAAAAGCAATGCACCTTCAGATACACTCATAGTGACTTCGATTCAAAAAATGAGTCGCATTGGTCGCGAAAAGGAGGGACTCAAAGCCAAAGATTTAGAGCTTATAAGCAATAAACGAGTGGTGTTTATCATCGATGAAGCCCATCGTTCAACTTTTGGAGATATGCTTGCTGATATCAAAAACACATTTCCTTATGCCATCTTTTTTGGCTTTACAGGAACTCCGATACATGAAGAAAACAAGAAAAAAGATAGCACAACCGCTACCATTTTTGGAAATGAGCTTCACAGATACAGCATAGCCGATGGGATACGAGATAAAAATGTACTTGGGTTTGATCCATACAAAGTATTGACTTATAAAGATAAAGACCTAAGAGAAGCCGTAGCACTAGAAAGGGCAAAAGCTAGTGATACCAAAGAAGCTCTTAGTGATGAGAAAAAGAAAAACATATTTAACAAATTTATGTACGAAGTCAAAATGGCTGGATACACAGATGATAGTGGCAAATATATAAAAGGGATAGAGGATTTTATATCTAACGCCCAATACCAAAGAGATGAGCACCGAAACAGCGTTGTTGAGGATATTGTAGAAAATTGGGTTACTCTTAGTCAAAACTCTAAATTTCATGCCATTTTTGCCACCAGTAGCATCCCTGAAGCGATCATCTACTACAGGTTACTCAAAGCCAAAGCACCAGAGCTTAAAATCACCGCTTTGTTTGATTCAAATATCGATAATAGTGATGGAGCAGCCTCTGCATTTAAAGAAGAGGGGTTAGTAGAGATTATAGAAGATTACAATAGTCGATATGGACAAGATTTTTCACTGAAAACCTTCGCTAAATTCAAAAAAGATATCGCTTCTAGGCTTGCTCATAAAAAGCCCTATATCGCCATAGAGAAGAGTCCAGAAAAACAGATAGATTTGCTCATCGTCGTAGATCAGATGCTTACGGGTTTTGATTCAAAATGGATCAACACGTTGTATCTTGATAAGTTGCTCGAATATGCCAATATCATCCAAGCTTTTTCAAGAACAAATAGGCTTTTTGGGATGGATAAACCCTTTGGAACGATCAAGTACTACCGAAAACCTCACACGATGCAAGAGCATATCAACAAAGCCATAAAGAGCTACTCAGGAGATAAACCACTTGGGCTTTTTGCAGATAAGCTAGAAAATAATCTAAAAAAACTCAATAGCATCTACGAAGAGATCTTTGAGCTCTATGAAAATGCAGGGATTGAAAACTTTGTGAAACTTCCCGATGATATGACTGAACGAGGAGAGTTTGCTAAACTTTTCAAAGCGTTTAGTGGCCATCTTGAAGCTGCTAAAATCCAAGGATTTCAATGGAAAACAAATAGTCTAAATCTTGATGAAAAGATTTATCATATTTTGTTACAAAGATACAAAGAACTAGCCTCAAAAACAGGTGGCGGTGGTGGCAGTGATGATATGCCTTTTGAGATCGATGGGTATATCACCACAATAGATACAGATAAAATAGATGCTGATTTTATGAACTCAAGATTTAAAAAATATCTAAAAACTTTAACAAGTGGCAATGCCATAGAGATTGAAAAGACACTTGATGCGCTACATCAATCTTTTGCATCACTTTCACAAGAAGAGCAAAAATATGCAAATATGTTTATCCACGACATTCAAAGTGGAAATATTCAGATAGATGAAACTAGATCTTTTAAGGAGTATATTGCTCAGTATCAAGCCAATGCAGAAGATGAGCAGATCGCTAAACTCGTTGAGCTTTTGGGGCTTGATGGCGCTAAACTCAAAAAGATGCTCAATAGTGCCGTCAATGAAACCAATATCAATGATTATGGTCGATTTGATGAGCTTAAAAATAGTGTGGACAAAGTAAAAGCCAAAAAATATTTTGAAGAGCTTGAAGGGTGTAATATTCCACTTTTAAAGGTAAATATCAGGGTTCATAATTTACTTAAAGAGTTTATTGTGAACGCTCGATTGTAGATTGCTTAGTAGAGCTTAAAAGAGCAGATACCCCACCTTAAAACACAAAATACCAAAAGTCATTGTGCACAATGAACCATTGGCAACATTTTTTACTTTTGGCTTCTGTTGTGCTCCCATAAAAAACATAGAACATTCATCTTGATCTTGATGGTTACTTTTTCTCTTCACTTAAGCCTCTTTACTACACCACGCACTGCTTCAAACGTCCTCTCTACAGACTTTAGATCCACCTCTTCTCTGGTGGAGTGCGGGTAGCGGATCGTGGGGCCGATAGAGGCAAATTGCATCTGCGGGTACTTCTGGGCGATCACGCCACACTCTAGTCCAGCATGGATCGCCTTCATTGTGCTCTTTGTGAAGACTTTTTTCATCTCTTGGCTTACTAGTTCGGTAAACTCAGTGACATCAGGTTTCCATGATGGATATCTATCCACCAGCTTTACCTCAAAATCGTATGATCTAAAACAATCCACCGTCTTGTCTGATAGCTCTTTGAGCCCCTGCACGCTCATTGCACGGGCACTTGTTTCGATGAGTATCCCACCTTTTTCATCGGTCGTGATGATCGCTAGGTTGATACTGGTATCGGGGATGCCAAGCGCTCTGTTTTGCCGATGTACGCCGTGTTTGAAAGCGTGTATCAACTCAAGCGTTTTTGCCCCCTCTTTGAGCACCTTGGGCTTCTCTTTTAGCACCCTAGTTTGGATATCCCCTTTTGCTTTAAGCGGTGTTTCAGAGTAGACGATCGCTACCGCATTGGCGGGGATGGAGTTGCGGCGTTCGCCTGCATGGAGGCTCGCTAGCTGTGTCACACTCTCTTGATGCAGATACTCACCCAAAACCTTGATCGCTGAGGGGATTTTCTTGTCGATATCTACACCAGAGTGTCCGCCGGCCAACCCCTTGACCGCTACCTCATAACACTCGCCGACACCATCGATATATCTATCTTGTTTTGATGCAACGATATCCACACCGCCTGCGCACCCGATATAGACTTCCGCCTCCTCTTCTGCATCCAAGTTAAGCATAACACGGCTTTTGAGATCAAAAGCTAGTGCATGGGCTCCGATCAGTCCCACCTCTTCATCGGCAGTGATCAAAAACTCCAGCTCCTCACCTTCATCCATCAACACCATCATCATCGCGATCGCTATTCCGTTGTCTGCCCCTAGCGATGAGTCTTTTGCTCTCATCATGCCATCTTCTTCGTAGGTTTGGATATGCGGTGCTTTGCCCACACAGACCATGTCGTAGTGGGCTTGCAGACAGAGTGTTGGGTCTCCCTTTTTGATGAGGATATTGTTCGCTTCATCAACCTCAACGCTGTATCCCCTCTCTTTTGCAAAGTTCACCAGAAACCTCATCAGCTTATCTGCCTCTTTGCTACAGTGCGGGATCTGTGTAAGTGTGTTAAAGTGTGTGATCACTGCTGACATAGATCGATCCTTTGGTGCTAGTTGCAAAAGTATACGCTACCCTACATATCAATCTGATAAAAGTTATAAAAAAAGTATATCTAGACCATTAGAAATGCCCCTTGAAGCCTCAAGGGGCATCTTTCCCTCTATTTCGTATGGTTTTGACATATTACAAAACCCATCCTAAGCGGTGCAATAACTAGAGGTGAATGATGCAGTTGATCTCTACACCGAATAGTAGCTCGCTTCTTTGTGATGCACGATCAGTGCCGTCGTACTCTGCTCCGGTACGATCTGGAAGGTCTCGCTGAGTTCTATCCCATACTCTTCGGGCTTGAGCAGATCAAAGAGCTGGCGACTCTGCTCAAGATCGGGACACGCAGGGTAGCCAAAGGAGTATCTTGCTCCCTGATAGCGGTTCATACGTACATCCCTTAGGGTCGCTCCCTCATCTTCTCTTAGGATACCAAGATCCATACGTATCTGCTTATGCACCATCTCCGCTAGGGCTTCGGCAAGTTCGACAGAGAGTCCATGAACCAGGCTGTACTCTAGGTACTTTCCTGCATCATAGAGCGCTTTTTCATACGCACTAAACTTCGCTCCGGCGCTCACGCAGCTAAGGGCGATCACATCGTGTCTCTCGTGCGCAAAAAAGTCACTGAGTGCCCGGTGCGGTTTTCTGCCCTGTCTTGGGAAACTAAACTGGGTTACCGCTCTCCCTACTACTTCGTGTAGTGGTTCTCTGTTTGCGTTAGCGTCGACATTCCACCCCTCACTCTCATCAAAGATCAGTAGTTCCTGATCGTTGCTTCTGCAAGGATAATACCCATACATGATGGTCGGATCAAAGAGCTCTTTTTCTTTGAACTCGCGCTTCAAACGCTCATACGTTGGGATGACTGTCTCATCCAGCAGCTTTTGGTACGCCTCTTTGGTCATCCCTTTTGACTTATATCCCCAGTGCATCTTGAAAACAGAACGGGTATTGACCCACTCGTAGACTATGTCGATATCGATATGCTCTTTAGTAAGCACCCGTCTACCCCAGAATGGCGGCGTCGGTATCTCTGTGCGTTGAGGCATCTTGATCTCTTCAAACGGTGGAATCACCACCTTCTTTTTGACCTTCTCTTCACGCGCAACCCTATCACCTGCAAGCCTTGTATCGAGTCCCACGCTTGGATCTTTGTGGTACTTTTCGATGCGGCTCATCGCTACCACACCATCAAAAGCATCACGACAGTAGAAGATTGGCCCCTTATAGACTGGGCGGCAGAAGTCATCCACAAATCCTCGTGTCAACGCAGCACCCCCGATCAGCACAGGGATATCGATCCCCTGTGCAGCCATCGCTTCAAGATTCTCTTTCATTACACCTGTTGACTTCACCAGCAGCCCACTCATGCCGATCGCCTGAGCCTTATGCGCTTTCATCGCATCAAGATACTCCTGAAGCTCAGTCTTGATACCGATGTTGATCACCTTAAAACCGTTGTTTGAGAGGATGATATCCACCAGGTTTTTGCCCACATCATGGACGTCACCCTTGACCGTACCGATCACTAAGGTAGTATCGGTCTCTTTTTCTTGTTTGGTCAGATAGGGGTTGAGATAATCCACGGTTGCTTTCATTGTCTCTGCTGATTGAAGTACAAATGGCAGCTGCATCTCTCCGCTTCCAAAGCGCTCTCCTACCACTTTCATCGCATCGATAAGGATCTCATTGACGATCGTATCAGGATGTATCTCATAACGCACCTCTTCTACTAGTGGTAGCATACGCTCTTTGTCGCCCTCTATCAACAGATGCGCGATCTTCTCCGCAGAGCTCATCGCCTCGTAGGCTGCATCATTCTCGCCTGCATCAACACGCTTGTTAGAAAAGTGTTCGATAAACTTAAAAAGTGAATGATCATCTGCACGAAAGAGAAGCTCCTCGCACATCTTCTTATCCTCTTCGCTCATCTTTGCAAGCGGTACGATATGCTTGACATTGATGATCACCGAAGTCATCCCTGCCTCGATACAGTGGTGCAAAAAGACCGAGTTGAGAAAGATGCGTGCATTGGCATCCAAACCAAATGAGATGTTCGATAGTCCCAGTGTAGATCCAACCTCTGGGTGTCTTTTGTGCAGCTTGCGGATCGCCTCAAGTGTTTGGATCGCTGCATCACGGTACTCAAGGTCACCCGATCCGACCGTAAAGGTGAGCATATCAAAGATCAGATTGCTTGGTTTGATACCGTGGCGGTTCACACAAAGGTCATACAGCCGTTCAGCGATACGGAGTTTCTCCTCTGTTGTCTTTGCCATCCCCTTCTCATCGATCGTCAAACAGACCAGCGCAGCACCATACTTCTTGGCAAGTTGACAGGTCGCATCAAGCTTCTCTTCACCATCTTCTAGGTTGACTGAGTTGATGATCGGCTTACCTCCGATGCACTTGAGCCCCGCTTCCATCGTCGACACTTTTGTGGCATCGAGCATCAGTGGGATCGGTATCTTTTGGTTATAGCGCTGCATCACTTCGGCCATATCAGCCGTACCGTCCCGTCCTGCAAACTCGACATTCACATCCAGACAGTGTGCCCCATCGCGCACCTGTGCCTGCCCAACTGTTACTGTCCCTTCATAATCTCCTGCAATGATCAGTTCTCTAAAGGCTTTCGACCCTGTAGCATTGCTTCGCTCCCCGATCAGCAGCGGTGCGGGTTCTTGGAAGAGTTCGGTGGTATTAAAAAGCGATGCAATAGAGGGTTTGATAGATCCGCTCACTGCTCTAGGCTTCAATCCCTCTACTGCTTTTTTGAGTGCCTGGATATGCTGCGGCGTCGTACCACAGCATCCGCCCAGGAAGCTCACCCCGTCAAATTCGGTGAACTCCAGTTGCTTCTGCGTAAACTCGTCAGGCCCCATCGGATAGTAGGTATAACCTCCCCTATTTTGTGGCAAACCAGCGTTGGCATGCACCGATAGAGGGAAACTACAGAGTTCGCTGAGCGTTTTGAGGTGTTTTTTGACCTGATCTGGTCCCGTACCACAGTTAAACCCCAAAGAGAGGATATCAAAAGGCTCAAGGATCGTCACGATCGTTGTCGCATCCGTACCGATCAGCATCGTACCGCTTAGCTCGATCGTCACAGAGACCATGATCGGAAGATGCACCCCTCTTGCTTCATTGGCAGCCTCACACCCGTGAATCGCTGCTTTGATCTGGAGGGGATCTTGGCAGGTCTCTAGCAAAAACAGATCACACCCGCCATCTATCAACCCCAGTGCGACCTCTTTGTACCCTGCATACATCTCATCGTAGTGGATATGTCCAAGCGATGGAAGTTTGGTCCCCGGGCCGATAGAACCAAGCACGAAGCGTGGTTGATCTTTCGTGCTATACTCCTTGCAGATCTCTTTGACGAGTGCCGCACCTTTTTTGGAGAGCTCATAGGCACGTGCTCCCATCCCATACTCATCCAATACCCATGGCATCGTACCAAAGGTGTTGGTCTTGATCATATCCGCACCCGCCATCGCATAGCGTTTATGGATACGCTTGATTAGATCAGGGGCGGTATCTATCAGAAGTTCGTTACACCCCTCCTGTAGATCACCCTTCTCATCGATCCAAGCTTCATGTGGGATATCTAGATCCTGTATCTGCGTTCCCATCGCACCATCAATGATCAAGAAGCGTTCATGTAAAATTGAGTGTATCGTTTCAACAGTAGACAAAAAACTTTCCTTCTAAGTCGCTAAAGGGCACCTCTAAAGTCATAGCTTCTAGAGATGATTGCATATTGTAGCGAAGGTTGCAAAAAAATCCTCTGATTTTATAGACACATAAGTATAAGATGGTATCATTAAATGATTAAATTTAAAAAATGAACTTGTGTAAGAGGCGGGGGGATACGAAGTCGTAGAGAGCTTGTAGCGTGTCACAGCACTATGTATGAGCATCTCACTAAAATCTCACTTTCTATGTACACTCTGTTGCTACACTGACCATTCATCAGGAGTTTATCATATGGGTCAAACGATCAAAAATATAAAAACGGGCAAAGAGATCACTAAACCTGATCCGATCGATGAGGAGGTGCCATTTGACGGCGGTGTCATGATCACAGAGACAGACACAAAAGGGATCATCACGTATGCCAACCGTAAATTTAGAGAACTCACAGGCTACTCAAAAGAAGAGTTGATCGGTGCCCCACACAACATCAACAGACACCCAGATATGCCCAAAGCTGCATTCAAAGGAATGTGGGAGACGATCAAACAGGGTCAATACTGGGAAGGTTTTGTAAAAAATATGACAAGCCAGGGAAAATACTACCTTGTTGTTGTATGGATCAAGCCAAAGTTTGATGAAAATGGTACTATCATAGGATACATTGCAGGAAGAAAGATACCTGATCGAGACTTAATGCAAAGGGCACTAGACCAATACAAAGTCATGAAACACGATGAATAGTAGATGAATGGCCAAAAGCCATTCATCTACGCTCTATAGACTCTCTTTGGCTTTTTGCAGTGCGGTGATCACTGCATCGATGTGCTCTTTGGGAAGATGTACTTTCCAGTCTGGTATTTGTGCATTGGCCTGTAGCGATATCCCGATACTTGCTACGCTTGCACTCTCCTCTCCATAGGGTTTTTCGACCACTGCCACGGTGATCTTTCCATTTGTGGTTCCCTTCAGACTTATCTCTTCGATGATTTCTACTTTTCCGCTCACGCTATCCTCCTTTTGTGTATGGGTTTTGATTATAACGATTTACGCTTTAAAAGTCCAGAGATTTTTGCCTGCATTTTCAGCCAGAGCCTATGGTCGATCGCAGGGAATCCGGCATAGGTTTTGCGCCCCTCAAGCGACTTTGTTACACCACTTTTTCCTGCAATGGTACTAAAATCACCAATATGTAGATGTCCCGCAGAAGCGCTTTGTCCGCCCATTACCACATTGCGCCCCGTTGTGGTGGAGCCAGCCAACCCCACTTGTGAAGCAAACAAAGAATGCTCACCTACTTCACAGTTGTGCCCAATTTGAATGAGATTGTCTAGTTTTGTCCCTTTTTTTATGATGGTAGATCCAAATACTGCTCTATCTATAGTACAGTTTGCCCCGATCTCTACCTCGTCTTGTATGATCACATTCCCGTTTTGATAGATCTTGATATGCTCCCCCGCTCTAGTGTGGGCAAAACCGTAGCCATCACTCCCGATGACCGATCCGCTGTGGATGATACACCCGCTTCCTATCTTAGTATGGTGATAGAGTGTCACATTGGGATGAATCAGCGTATTTGAGCCGATCGTGACATGATCGCCGATGTAGCATCCTGCCATGATCGTGACATTCTCACCAATATGCACACCCACTCCACATCTCACACTCGCATCGATATCACACCCCTCTTTGGCTGTCGGAGCTTCGGTCTTTGTTGTGATTTGATGCGCAAATAGCTTTGAGGCTAGTGCCAATTTCAAATGGGGTTCATCCGTGATCAGTGCGATCGTTGTCTCGGGCAGCAAATCTGCATATTGTGCATCGATCAATACCGCGGCAGCCTCTGTTTGAGAGAGTTTTGAGATGTATTTTTTATCATTGAAGAAGCTTATCTGGGAAGAAGTGGCTTCACTCAAGGTATGAAGGCCTGTAATGTCGATATCTTTTCCGTGGTATTCGACGCCTATCTTCTGGGCAATCTGGGAGAGTGTATGGGTCATCAGAGAATCCTTTTTCTGTTTCAATCGCTTTGCTTGTCCACTCTTTTAAGCAGGGGTATCGTTAAGATTTCGAAAAAGAAGGGACAAACAGGTTCAGTATACATCATTGATAGAAGCATCCCGAGGGCACCTCCTCTCTACAGTCGGGGCGAATTCCAAGCCAGACGCTGAGGGGACGAGAGTAAAGCGCACCAAGATTAAAAAGCTTCTTAACGCTCGATGGCTACCACGCCGCCGCGTACCACCTCGATCGGGTTGTACCGTGCAGCTGCTTCGATAAAGTGTCTGACACGGCACGGCTCATCAGCCACCATTGCGATCACCATTTCCGTTCCTACGTTGACGATACCGCCGTTGTACGCATTGCAAAGCGCAGAGATGTCGCTTAATTTTTCTACGATCGGGAACTTGACTAGTACCATCTCCTTCTCAACCATCTCTTCGTGTTCGATCACCTTATAGACAGGGATAAGCTTGTGTAGCTGCTTGGTGATCTGCTCCATCACTCTTGCACTTCCCTGTGTTTCGATCGTGATGTGTGACATATCACTGTTGGGTATGGGAGCGACTGTCAGAGAAGAGATATTGTACCCGCGCGCTGCAAAGAGAGAAGTGACACGTGCGAGTACCGAACTCTCATTCATCACAATCGCTGAGATCACACGTCTTTCATTTTCCAAGCTCATTACTTCTCTCCTTTATCGTCTTTGCTCTTCTGCGGCAGCATCATATTAAAGAGTGCCCCGCCTGCAGGCACCATCGGTAGTACATTCTCAAAACGGTTGATCGCAACGTTCATGAAACAGACTTTATCTTTTTCGATCGCATCCTTGAGTGCCGCATCGAACTCCTCTTTGGTCGTCACATCATACCCGATACCCCCGCACGCTTCAGCTAGCTTCTTGAAGTTTGGCTGAAAAGATAGATCTGTTTCAGAGAAACGTTTCTCATAGAAGAAACTCTGCCACTGTCGCACCATCCCAAGAAACTGATTGTTTAAGATCACGTTGATGACCGGTTTTTTATACTCTGCTGCAGTCACAAGCTCCTGCATGTTCATCAAGATCGATCCATCCCCTGTGATGTTGATCACTGTCTTTTCAGGACACGCTACTTTCGCACCGATCGCTGCGGGAAACCCAAACCCCATCGTCCCAAGGCCTCCCGAGTTGATCCACTGGCGTGGCCTGTCAAACGGATAGTGCTGTGCAGCCCACATCTGGTGCTGGCCTACATCAGAGGTGATGATCGCCTGTTCACCGACAAGTTCACCGATCCGCTCGATCACCCATTGCGGCTTAAGCTCGTTGTCGCTATCCACGAAAGATTGCGGATGGAGTTCGTCGTAACGTCTAAGTATCTCTCTCCATGCCTGGTAACGGTCTGTATTGACACCCTCAAGCGACGGGATCAGATCCTCAAGCACCTGCTTGATATCTCCGACGATCGGGTAGTCGACGTCTACGAGTTTTGCAATGTTCGCGGGATCGATATCGATATGGATGATATCTGCGTATTTGGCAAACTCTGAAAGCTTACCCGTTACACGGTCATCAAATCTTGCACCCAAAGAGATCACAAGGTCGGTCTCGCTCATCGCCATATTGGAAGCATAGTTTCCATGCATTCCGAGCATTCCAAGAAGCAGCGGGTTGCCTGCACCCATGACCCCTCTGGCCATCAATGTCTCCACCACAGGGATCTGTGTCTTCTCTACTAGCTCCCGGATCAGCGTATACGCATCAGAAAGCACTGCTCCCCCTCCGACATAAAGCAGTGGTTTTTTTGACTTTTTGATCGCCTCGGCAGCTTTTTCGATCTGGCGTCTGTTTCCTCTGTGTGTAGGTTTATAGGTAGGGATGTTCACATCAGTAGGGTAAGCAAATTCGCCGATATCCACAGTAATATCTTTGGGGATATCCACAAGGATCGGTCCTGGCCTTCCCGTCCTAGCAAGGTAAAAGGCCTCTTTTAGGATACGCGGAAGCTCTTCAAGTGTACGTACCAGGAAGTTGTGTTTGGTGCACGGCCTGGAGATACCCACTGCATCGATCTCCTGAAATCCGTCCGTACCGATGAGGGAGAGTGGCACTTGTCCTGAGATAACAACCATCGGAATCGAATCCATATAGGCAGTTGCCAGTCCTGTCACCGCATTGGTAAATCCCGGTCCACTGGTTACCATCGCAACACCGACTTCCCCTGTTGCTCTGGCATACCCATCTGCTGCATGTACGGCTGCTTGCTCGTGACGGGTTAGAATATGTTCAAACCCATTTTGCTTGTATATCTCATCATACACGTGCATGATCGCACCACCAGGATAACCAAATACAGTCTTGACACCCTCAGCGATGATCGCCTCACACACCATTTGTGCACCACTCATCTGCATGATTACACACTCCATTGTTTAAATTTCCTCTGATTATAACAAAAAAGAGGTTTAAGCTAGCTAGTGATAGTCAAACAGGATTAAACAACACTTAATGAAAAGCTTTTTTTGAGGTAGAGCAGTTTAGTGAAACATGCTTAGAGGTTGCATACCTCACCTAAGAGAAGAAAATCTTCGAGGAAAGCGGAAAGAGATGGAAGGTTCTTTCTCCCCGCTTGGAGGAGAGAGATTAGAATTTCGCCTTGATACCCGCGTAACTCATACGACCTCTAAGCGGCCCCCAGATATGCCCGACATCATACTCGCCATCCGCATCATAAAAGAGCGGAGACTCTTTATCGGCTTGTACATAGTCAAAGAGGTTTTTCACACCGACATAGAGTGTTAAATGCTTTGTAAGTTCCTTTGAGAGTTTCGCATCGACCACTGCAAATGATGGTGATTTTGTTTTCTTTGGAATGGTCAAGTCCTCATCGTTGAATCTCTCGTCATAGCCGTAAGGGGCTAGATCCCTCGAAGCGGTCCATGTGGTCTGGATATACCCATCCCAGCCGTTGTGCGTATAATCCAGTGCGATACGGGCCTGTGTCTCGACCGGTGCGATAAAGAGCAGCGCTTTATACTCCGTGTCATAGCGATAATACTCGATTCCAGTCGTGATATTGAACGCCGGCGTCAACTGATAGCTTGCTGTAATATCGGCATTCATGACTGCAGTTCTCTTGTGATAATTTTTTAACGTTGGCCTGCCGTCTACATCTTCGTCTATATATGCCAAATTTTTCACATCAGTATAAGAGAAGCTTCCCGTTGCACTCATCTTTTCACTATCATACGAAAGTGCATAGGTGATATTGTTGGACTTCTCTATCTCATCAACCTCTATACCAAATCCATCATTACCGATAATCCCATGTTCAGACTCAAAAAAAGTCAGAGGAGAGCGATACCCCTGTCCTGCGGAGAAACGTGAGATGAGATGCTCATTATGATCGTATCTAAAGTGCATTCTTGGCACCACGATCCATTGGTCTATCTCATTTTTTTTCAGCCACTGTCCCGTGAAATCGGTTGTGATCTTGGATCCTCTAAGTGCTAGACTCAATTCGGCCTTATCGCTCATCATCCATGTATCCTGAAGATAGAGCCCATAGGAGCGGTACTTGAAGTCATCTTCGCCGTTTGATCCCTCGCTGGGGGCAAATTTCGTAGATGTCCCGTCCATATCTTCTGCTTTGATGTCCATCCCATAGGTCAATAGATGGTTCTCATTGAAGAGTTGTGAGATTTTGAAGTCCGCAAAATAGGTCTTATCTTTGTTGTCATAGTCTGTGCCCTCATACATCGAAGTCTGCTTAGCATTGGCATAAGCAAGCGTCGTCTCAAGGGTAAGTTCATCTCCTCTATGCAACCATTTTCCAACCACCTCATCACGTGTCGTATTGACGCTCTCGAGCGTTCCCATAGGATCGCCTATGTATCGGTTGTTCACATTCCCAGCGTCAAATGCAGGTTCGGCACTGCCTGTTGCTCCCCACTGGGCGTACGCAAGTGACTTGCTTACCATCGGTCCTCCGAAGACATCAGATGCCGAATGTGAAACCCTAACATCGATCATATCCTTCTGTGTCAAAGCATGAGAGAGTTTGATGGAGAAGAGCTTGTTTTCAAGTTTTGGGGCTTCATTGACACCATTTCGATCACGATCTACCTGATCATAGTTGCTATAGTTACCTGAAAGAACCACGCCGGTTTTCTTATCATCGCTCACTCCTTCTGCGACAAAACTTCCTAGTTTGTACCCCTGCTCTCCTAGAGCAAAATCAAACTCTGAGCGGTTCTCTTTGGCACTTCTTGAGACGATATTGATGGTCCCCCCTATCGCTTCAGGAGAAGTGAGACTCGCGCCACTACCTCTTGCGATCTCGATACTCTCCACATCAGATACCCCCAAAGCATCCATGCCATAATAACTTGATACTGTAGAGTGAAACGGTATCCCATCAGACAATACTGTCGTATGCTCCCCTTTCATACCATTGAGCATGACTCTTTTGATACCGCACATGGAGCAGTTGGTCGTCACATCCACGCCTGCACTGTTCTGTATCGCTTCAACCAGAGTAGTAGCCTGTTTCTGATCCATCTGTTTTCTATCGATCACTTCTGTTTTTTCAATCGTGTCTTTGACTCTACCCTCTTTACCTAGACTCTCTTTTACTCCGCTAATGCTGATCGCTTCCAAAACCTCCGTAGCCTGCAGAGTACCAACCAAGCAAAGTGTTGCTACCGATACTGACAATGTTCTTTTCATTTTTTTCCTTAATACAACATTTTCTAATGAGATGAAATGATAACGATTATTGTCTTTAAAAACACTTAATAATGATTGCGATTTTCATTTTACTGTTTAAAACGTTTCACGCTGCATCATATCTCTGCACCCCTTCAGCGCAACCCCTTCACGCAGGCTTTCATCTACGACAATGCACCTGTCGCATTCAATTATCCTAAAAAGGTGTTTGAAGATCAGAATACCTGCTGTGATCAGGTCCGAACGCCCCGTGCCGCATGTCTCTTCGCGTTGGTAAAACGGCATGGCAAGCAGTTTTTCCAGATAGAAGTCTAGTTCATCGACCGTCAGTGTCACCCCGTTGATCTTTTGTGCATCGTAGGTGGTATAGGTCTGTCCTAGTTTCATCGCCGCTACACTGGTCGGAGTACCTGCGGTTGCAACCAGTGCATGAAGCTTGCCTTTTGTCGCAAACATCTCTGCGCAGAACTTCTCCATACCGCGCATGGCATTTGGAAGTTCCTGACGGATAGCCTCGAGTGTTTTATAAGTCTGTGCTATGGTCAAGATGCCTATAGAAAAACTTCTCGCAACCACCTCATCCTCATAATGGAAGATCAGTTCTGTCGACCCCCCGCCTATATCAATCATAACAAAGTTCTGCGAAGCATAGTGCAGCTGTGAGAGTCTGTGTTTCACCGCAAGAAGGGTCAACCTCGCTTCCTCCTCACCGCTGATCACCACAAAATCAACTCCTGTCTCCTTTTTGATCTTCTTAAGCACTGCCTGAGCATTTGCCGCTCTTCGTATCGCTTCTGTGGCAACGGCTTTGAGGCGGTGATCATCAAACCCTATCTGCATCTTCGCTTCAAGAATCGCAGCAATGATCCGTTCTACCGCCGCATCACTCACGACTCCGGTCGAGGCTAGACCATCAGCTGTTTTGACGATCTTTTCATACTCGGCAAGACACTGTAGACTCTCACACTCCCATTGGATGACCCGTAAGGTATTTGAGCCCAAATCTATCGCGATCACATCACTCCTTTAGAAAATCGTTATGTACGGATTTCTAATACTCTTCTTTGAAACTGAATCCGCCCTCTTTCAGGATTTTTCGTATCTGATCTTGGTGTTCTATCCCTTTGGTCTCAAGATGCACAGAGACCGTCGCATCACCGAACTCCAGATCGATAGAAGTTCTGTCGTATCCTATCTGCACGATATTTGCACCGACCTTTGTGAGGAGTTCGGTAAAGTGCTTCAATGAACCCGGTTTGTCCACCATCAGTACCGAAAGCTTCATCTTCCGGCTGCTCTTCACCAAACCTTTTTCGATGATCAAAGAGAGCATCGTCACATCGATATTTCCTCCGCTGAGCACAACACCCACTTTAGCACCCAAGGGGAGATCGAGTTTGCCATGCATCAGTGCAGCGATACCCACAACACCTGCCCCTTCTACCAGTAATTTCTGCTTCTCAAGCAGGAAAAGAATGGCTGCAGCGATCTCATCTTCGCACACGGTCTCAAACCTGTCCACATATTTCAGAATATATGCCAGTGTCACGGGGGAGGTATCACGTACCGCTATACCGTCCGCAATCGTACGCACACTGGTCGTATCGATCGCTGTTTTGGCATCGTAGGATTTTTTCATCGCAGGTGCACCATCGGCAGAGATGCCGATGATCTTGATATCTGGTTTGAGTGCTTTGGCCGCAGCAGCAATCCCACTAATAAGCCCGCCCCCACCGACTGGAACGATGATCGCATCCAGATCAGAGATATCCTCAAGCATCTCCAGTGCAACCGTACCCTGGCCAGCCATCACCTCATCATCTGCAAAAGGATGCACCAAACACAAGCCTCTCTTTTTGGCATATGTTATCGCATGGGCATAGGCCTCATCGTAGTTTGTACCGTGCAAAATGACTGAAGCTCCAAACTCCTTGACTCCCTGTATCTTGGTCAGAGGTGTCGACTCTGGCATCACGATCGTCGCAGCGATCCCGAAATGATGGGCTGCATAGGCAACACCCTGTGCATGGTTCCCTGCGCTGGCAGCCACCACACCTGTGATCCCTCCAGTCTCCATCAATGATGCGATCTTGTTGAATGCCCCCCTTATCTTAAACGCTCCGGTACGCTGAAGGTTCTCTTTTTTGAGGTACACTTTAAAACCGCTTTTTTGGCTCAGTATAGGTGCATGACTAAAAGGGGTACGATGCACTATACCCGATACCCTTTCATAGGCTTTTTCAATCTCTTTTAAGTCTAACATTAACAATCCTAGGTAATAATGCTCAAATTATATCAAATTCAACAAAGGAAGAAGTATGGAGTGTGAATTTCCAACGGTAAACAGTAACAAAGAGGAGATGAGGGAGATTTTCAAACATACCAAAACGATAGCGATCCTGGGCCTTTCGCCCAATGAGAGCAAGGCAAGCAATATGGTAGCAAGATACCTAAAAGAGGCCGGATACAAGATCGTACCCATCTACCCAAAAGAAGATGAGATCCTAGGAGAAAAGGTCTACCGTTCGCTTGCTGAGATACCGTTTGAGGTCGATATGGTCGATGTTTTCAGAAAGCCCGATGCCTTTGATGCGATCGTAGATGCCTGTATCAAACGCGGTGATGTCAAGGTATTTTGGGGGCAGATCGGACTAGTCAACAATGCCGCTGCACAGAAAGCCAAAGAGGCGGGGATGAAAGTGGTACAGAACTACTGTACAAAAGTCGAACATCAAAAACTTATGAAGTAGCCCCTGCTTCACTCATCTTCTCACTAAGGAGGCTCTTTTAAAGACTCCTCCCGTACTATTGTCTATACCTCTCCCTGAGTCCCTGCGCAAGCTGATAGACGCGTGGTCCACCTTGCCTATTTTCGATAAGTACATCTTAACAGGCACGTATCAATGAAGCCTAAATGGCTACTTTTTCTTCAGAAATACACCGCTCTCCACATGCTCAGTGTGTGGGAACTGGTCAAAGATGGCTGCTTCAAGGACTTCATGTGTCCGGGTCAGTGTCTCAAGATCTCGTGCAAGCGTCTTGGGGTTGCAGGAGATATAGATGATATATTCAATGTCGCCAATAAGCGCAATGGTGCCCTCATCCAGCCCTGCCCTGGGCGGATCCACCAGTACAGTACTAAAATCATAGCGCTTCAGATCGATCCCATGAAGCCGATGAAACTCCCTTTTGCCCTGAAGGGCTTCAGTCATCTCTTCGGAAGCGAGTCTGGCAAATGTGATATTTTCGAGTTGGTTCAGTTCGCAGTTACGCAATGCCGCCTGGATCGAACGCTTGGATATCTCCGTTGCTAGTACCCTCTCAAAATAGCGCGAAAGCGGCAGTGTGAAATTCCCAAGGCCGCAGTAGCTCTCCAGAAGATCTCCCCGCCCGACCCTCTTTGCTTGCCTGATCGCCCACTCGATCATCTTCACATTGACCGCAGGGTTGGGCTGGGTAAATCCGCTCTCATACTGCACATACCTAAAAGGCTTGCCATCTATTCGCAGCTCTTCTGTGACACACTCATCACTCAAGAGTAGCTTCTGCTTACGGCTGCGCCCCAGGATCCTCGCACCCAGCTCATGCTCCAGGACCTTCGCCTCCTCTCTCCACGCTTCATCGAGCTTGCGGTGATAGAGCATCGTGATCAGACACGCATCGGTTGTGGTTGCCAGGAACTCTACCGCAAAGAGGCGGTTTTTCAATACCCCTGATGAAGCATTGATCCGCTCTAGTAGCCTCCACATACGCTTTTCGATCGGTGCTATCACCTTAGGGCACTCCTTGATCGTTACTGCGCCGTTTTTTTCGATATTTCCCATCGCAAAGTCGCATCTCTCCCCCTCATGCCAGATACGAAACTCCGCTCTGGCACGGTAGTGAGAATCCGGAGAGTCAAAGACCTCCAATGCCCCGCTATAAAAAGGGGACAAAAGCGCTGAGACCAACTCCTGCTTATACACCAACTGTTCTGCATAACTTTTATCATAAAGCCCACACGAGCCGCACGAGCCAAAATGTTTACATGTCACTTCTCTGCCTTTACATTAATTCGGTATAATCACGATACTAAACTTTTCATGTAATTCTAGCAAAAAGGGACAGAAGATGTCTATCAGTGTGGTTATTTTGGCAGCAGGACAGGGTACAAGGATGAGATCTACAATCCCCAAAGTCCTTCACACCATCTCGGGAAAACCCATGCTTTTTCATGCCATAGACGCAGCAAGACAGATCTCCACTGATATTACTGTGGTACTTTACCACCAAGCCAAAAGAATCCGCAAGGAGATAGAAGCGGCCTATGAGGGGATCGCATTTCACATCCAGGATGCGAAACGCTACCCTGGTACAGGGGGGGCAATGAAGGGGATCAAAACCCGCTATGAACGCACCCTCATCCTCAACGGTGATATGCCGCTGGTCACACGATCCTCACTTGAGGCATTAACTAAAGGTGATGCAGAGATCAATATGTCAGTCATTACACTCAAAAACCCAAGTGGATACGGTCGCGTCATCATCGAAGAGGGCAAGGTCAAGGAGATCATAGAACAAAAAGATTGTACTCCTGCACAGCTTTCTATAAAAAGTGTCAATGCGGGCGTCTATGCGGTGAGCAGTGAGCTTCTAGATCGCTATATCCCAAAGCTTAGCAACAACAATGCACAATCAGAATACTATCTGACTGATATCATCAAAATGGCGGCCAAGGAAGAGAAGACCATACACCCTGTCTTTGTCGAAGAGGAGGAGTTTAAGGGGGTCAACTCCAAGCTTGACTTAGCACTCGCCGAAGAGATCATGCAGACGCGCATCCGTAACCACTGGATGAGAGAGGGGGTCATCATGCGGCTGCCTCAGACTATCTTCATCGACGCCCGTGCCACATTTGAAGGTGAATGTATCCTAGAAAGCGGCGTCTCTATCCATGGAGCCTCCATACTCAAAGAAGCGCATATCAAAGCGCATTCCGTGATCGAAGATTCAGTGATCAAAGAATCCTCTGTGGGGCCGATGGGACGAGTAAGACCGGGCTCTTTTCTTGAGCACACTCATATCGGCAACTTCGTCGAAGTAAAAAAGTCTACCCTTTCTGGTGTCAAGGCGGGACATCTTGCTTACCTCGGTGATGCAACGATCGACACGGGAACCAATATCGGTGCAGGGACGATCACCTGTAACTATGACGGCAAAAAGAAATACCAAACCAAGATCGGCAAAAATGTCTTTATCGGCTCAGATACACAGCTGATCGCTCCCGTAACGATCGAAGATGATGTGCTGATCGCAGCAGGGAGCACGATCACAAAAGATGTCGCCAAAGGCGAGCTTGCGATCTCACGCACGCCGATGAAAACGATCAAACACTTCTTTTATCGATTCTTTGGAGAAAAATAATGCAGCTCAAACTCAAAGGCAAAACGGTACTTCTTGGCATCACAGGAAGCATTTCGGCATACAAAGCCTGCGAACTAGCTAGACTTTTTGTCAAAGCCGAGGCTGACGTGCATGTGGTGATGACGCCCTCAGCAGAACGTTTTGTCTCAGCGCTTACCTTTGAAGCACTCACACGCAACCCTGTACTCACACAGAGCAGTGAAAGCTGGAGCAGCGAACTCAACCATATCGAGATCGGCAAAAAGTGTGACGTGTTCGTGATCGCACCCGCTACAGCAAACACGATCAATAAGCTCAGCAAAGGGATCGCAGACAATATCCTCACCCAAACTGCCCTTGCCTACAGCAAAGCGATCGTCGTAGCACCCGCAGCCAATACCACGATGCTAAGCAACCACTACACCACCGGTTCGATCAAAATGCTCAAACTCAATGACTATGCCATCGTCGAACCTCAGAAAAAACGGCTTGCCTGCGGAGATACCGGAAGTGGTGCGCTAGCAGAGCCTTTAGAGATCTTCTATGCTACGGCCAAAGCGCTTCTTAAAGAGTCGTTTTGGGAAGAGCGTCGCGTAGTGGTCACCGGCGGCGGTACGCGTGAAAAGATCGATGAAGTACGCTACATCACCAACTTCTCTTCGGGCAAAATGGCGCAGTCGGTTGCGCTAAGCCTCTATCTTAAGGGTGCAGATGTGTGCTATATCACCTCGACAGGAAACGAAGGATTGCCCAAGGATATCTACACGATCGATGTGGAGAGTACAGAAGAACTTCTTGAGTATACACAAGATGCGTTGCGTGTAGCCAAAAAAGGAAAGCTGAGCAGAGCCAGTCTCAATACACCCGATGCCATAGAGCTTATCCAAAAAAGGCCATTTCTTTTCATGGTGGCAGCAGTCTCAGACTATACTCCCAAGTACCCTCAAACAGGCAAGATGAAAAAATCGATGCTTGGTGAGGCGTGGAGTCTTGAGCTCAAACAGACACCCGATATCCTCTCGTTGCTCAACAAGGACGGAGTGACGGTAGTCGGCTTCAAAGCGGAGATGGACAGCCAGAACGGACTGGCAAACGCACAGGCACTTCTGGAGCAAAAAGAGATCGATGCAGTCTGCTATAATCTGCTACAAGACGCACATAGTTTTGGAACAACAGACAACGAGATCACCTTTATTTCAAAAGAAAAGAGATGCGCTTTAGGAAAAGCAGATAAGCTGACACTTGCACAAAAGATCCTAAAACAGGCAGAGGGTCTCATCAATGAATGAATTTCCTCTCAGGCACCTTGCTATCATCATGGATGGTAACGGGCGATGGGCTAAGGAACGTGGACTAGAACGTGTCAAAGGACATGAAAAAGGTGCAGAAGTGATCCGCGGGATCACCACCTATTGTGCCTCACACGAAAGCATCGAAACGGTGACCTTCTATGCCTTCAGTACGGAAAACTGGAAACGCCCCAAAATGGAAGTGGAGTTTTTGATGAAACTCCTTGATGGGTATCTCAAAAAAGAGCTAAAGACCTACCAGAAGCACGACGTGCGTTTTCAGGCGATCGGCAATCTCTCCGAGTTTTCTCCTCAACTGCAAAAACGTATCAAAAAAACCGAAGAGCTCACCAGGGACAATCACAATCTCACGCAGATTCTTGCACTCAACTATGGAGGTCGTGCGGAGATCACAGATACAGTCAATAGACTAATCAAAGCAGGAAAAACAAAGATCACACAAGAGGATATCTCTTCTTATTTACAGACACCCTATAGCGATATAGATTGTATGATCCGCACAAGCGGTGAAGAGCGAATCTCCAATTTTCTTCTCTGGCAGATCAGTTATGCCGAGCTCTTCTTTACTCCTACTTTGTGGCCTGACTTCACCCCCGAAGAGCTGGATATGATATTGAAAAATTATCAACAACGTACCAGACGTTTTGGAGGTGTCTAAATGGAGTTGACGCTTATGTTTTTTGTCTTTGTTTTGGGGATCATGATCGGTTCGTTCCTCAATGTCGTGATCTATCGTATCCCAAAAGGTGAAAGTATTGCTTTTCCGGCATCCAAGTGCCAAAGCTGTGGTACACCGCTAAAGTGGTACCACAATATCCCCCTACTCTCATGGCTTGTTTTGGGCGGAAAATGTGCCTTTTGCAGGGCGAAAATCTCTGCGCAGTACCCTGTCGTTGAACTGATGACTGGGGTCATCTTCCTTGTACTCTATATGAAGCTTGGGCTCGTTTGGTATCTCCCGTTTGTAGCCGCTTCTTTTGCTGCGCTCCTTGCTTTAGTCATGATAGATTTTAAATATATGGCTGTGCCTGACAGTGTCAACTTTGCGGCACTTGCGTTTGCTTTGGTGCAGCCTGATGTTCTCAACGCAGCACTCTATGCCGCGGTCGCCGCAGGCGGACTCTACCTGATTGGTCTGCTCTCTTCTTTGCTCGCTAAACGCCAGGCGATGGGGGGAGCGGATGTGATCGTAGCGGGAACCATGGGAGCGTTGCTCGGGTTTCCAGGCTTTTTCATCGCGATCTTTCTCTCAGCGGTTCTGGCGATTGTCCCAGCACTTATCTGGAGAGAAAAGGGGGTACCTTTTATCCCTTTTTTGGCACTCGCTACGCTGATCACCTATCTTTTTGACACGCAGGCAGCCGACCTTCTGGAGTTGATTATCTATGGCTAATATCAGAAGGTACCTTTCGTCAAATTTCACCAAATCATTTTTGACGATATTCCTGCCTATTTACTTTATCGTATCATTGGTATTCCTTGTTCAGATCTCCTCTTTGACGGCAAAGATCACTCTTACCTCTTATGAACTTTTTACGCTCTACGTCCTCTCACTTCCAGAAATCGTTTTCTATACTCTGCCTATCTCATTTATCGCGGCTCTTTCGAATGTGCTGGGGAGGCTCTCCCAGGACAATGAACTCATTGCACTCCATGCATTGGGAGTCAACGCAAGATCGATACTCAAGGGCTTCTTCCTTCTTGCACTTCTCTTCTCTCTGCTTCTGATTGCGATCTCTTTTATCGCTATGCCTTTAGGTGTACAGTCTTTCAATGCGTTCAAAACAGAAAAAAGAGCCCAAGCTAGCTTCAATCTCATACCGGGGAAAATCGGCCAGAAGTTTGGGGATTTTTATGTCTATGTCAAGGATAAAACTGACAACTCGTTTCACAACCTTGTGATCTACAACCAAACAAACGAAGGGGAGGAACAGTTTTTTAGCTCTCAACAAGGAGAACTGCTCCATGAAGAGGGGACCATGCTACTCAAGCTCACCGATGGCTATGGATACACCTACAGCCAAGAGAAGCTGCAGGAAGTACAATATAAAGAGCTAAAAGTCTATGATCAAAACAAAGAAAAGGCGTTTGAATTCCATACAATCTACAGCTATTGGGCCCAGGCACTTACCGATCAAAAAAGAATGCACAAAGTGCTCTTCAACCTCTTTATTGGCCTTATCCCTCTTCTGTCGGTCTATCTGATCGCATCCTTTACGATCATCAATCCCCGATACCAGAAGAACCATACGATGATCACAACCTTTGCTGTGATCTTTCTGCTCTATATTATCGCTTCGGTATTTCAGAAAAATGGCAACTTGGCGTACCTACTGATTGTCAGCATCATTTTGTGGTTACTGGGCAGATGGCTCTTTGACAAACGCGTCTTGAGGTATTTTTAGTGCGTGTTAAAGCGGTAATCAGCTACGACGGCAGTGCTTTCTTTGGATTTCAGCGGCAAAAAAGCACGAAACAAACCGTCACTTCAGCCATAGAGCAGGCACTCCGATCCCTCAATATCGATGCTCGGATTGTCGCTTCGGGCCGTACTGACAGAGGGGTACATGCCACTGGACAGGTCATACACTTTGATCTTCCACCCTACTGGAGGGAGCTAGAGCAACTCAGACTCAATCTCAACCGTAAACTTTCATCCATAGTCATTAAGCATATTGCAAAAGTCGAAGAGGGGTTTCATGCACGCTTCAGTGCAAAAAAGCGTCTCTACCGCTACGTCTTCAAAACAGATCTCCCTTCAGTCTTTGAAAGAAAATATATCTCCTGCTATAACGGATTTGACAAAGTAGTCCTACAAGAAGCCCTCCAATGTTTTTTAGGCGAACACGACTTCCGGTATTTCCACAAGACAGGGAGCGATACACATACGACAGTTCGCCATATCTATCTGGCAAAATACCAAAAGAGGCACAGCTACCACTTCATCTATTTTGAGGCAAACGGTTTTTTACGCTCACAGGTGAGGATGATGGTTGAGAGCGCCATGGCGTGTGCAAGAGGGAGGATGAAGATCTCCGAGCTCAAAGAGCAATTAGCAGGAATACAAACATATAACCACCACCTTGCCCCTCCTGAAGGCCTCTATCTTGCTAGAGTACTCTACTAAGCACATTTGACTATAGTCAATGATTACGCTCTCACTTTGCAAATCTTGAGACTAAAATTTGCAAAGAGCGCTATATAGTAGAGTTTACCATAGTGGGAGATGGAGGCCCATCAGCCTCCTTTCTAGTTCCGCTCAGAAGTATTGGTATCAGATAGTGACATCACGGATTTGGTTGTTGTTTCTGCTGCTTCTGTCGATTGTGGTATTGCGGTTGCTTTAAGAGACTCCAGCGCTTCTTTGGCAGTTTCTAGCTCATCTTCGAGCTCATCGCGCTTCTTTTTAAGGTCAAACCTCTCTTCATCAAGCGTTTTGACCATTGCTACATGTGCACCAAACTCGTATACAAGCTCTCCACCATCTTTGCCCTGCTTAAGTATCCCTACCGCATAGAGGACAAGTACCAGTAGATAAAAAGCTTTTACCAGTCCTCTTGAAGCCAGCATAGCGCCCAGTTTAAACAAAAGAACGACACCAGATGCCAGCATCAGATAGGTACCCAAAATTTTATGCCCCTCAAGTTCCGCTTGCCCCGCTTCATTCAAGAGTGGATACACTTCTTTCCCATCTACGCTTCCCGTAAAATATGCAGCAACTACTGCAGCAATCATTGCGATCATCATAAAGAGCGAGAGCAGCGAGAGTGCTCTTCTGCGTGCAAACAGGTTGATAAACTCAATGATCAAAACCACAATCGGCAGTGCGATAGCAAAGTGGTCTACCGGCGGATGCAGCAAAAGAGGGATTTCAAATGGCAGATCGATTTGAGGTATAGTGATGGCTGGCAAATTCATACTTCTAATCCTTTTAAATTAATTGTAGTTATTTTAGCGCAAGAAGCCTAAAGCGCCTATGGTCTAAAAAGGCTTTACGATCACAAAGATGACAATACCTATCATCAATAGCGTTGGCACTTCATTGTAAAAACGATAGAACTTTCCAGGTCTATAGCCTGGGTTTTCGATCAGCCTTTTACGGTGAAACTCTAACGTAAAATGGTAGACAATCAACAAAAAAGCAAAAAACAGTTTCGCATGCATCCATCCACCACTTTGCAAAAGAGCAGGGTTGAGATAGAGCATCGAGGCGCCTGAAATGACCGTCGCCCACATCGCAGGCGTACCAATATACCTAAAAAGCTTATACTCCTGTATTTGCACAACCTCCACAAATCCTTTGTTCTGTGCATGTTCACTATGATATACATAGAGCCTAGGCTGATAAAAGAGCATCGCCATCCAAGAGATGAAGCTCATCACGTGAAACGCTAAAATCCATTGATAATATGCCATCACTTCTCCAATAGAGTAAAATTATTAGGGCTGTGTACCACTAACTGTAGATGCTTATAATACCCTAGATGCGCATAGGCTATCTTGAGTTTGGAATTATTTGGAGGGGTATGTTTTATTTTTTTGAAGTAGATAGGGATTTTTCTTCCCGAAGCATAAAAATGCCCCTCTTTATAGATACCTGTCAGTGTTTTGAAGAGTTCATTTTGACGTGTAGCGATCGGTTTGGAAAAATCATCCTGCGTAAGCATATAGGATACTATATCCGTTTCTGCTTTTTCTTTGAGGATATAGGCATGGGTGATCTCTTTGAGTCCATGATAGGTTTTGATCCCACGTACCAGCAGGTCATAGCGTTTTCCCACCTGAAGTTCGCCAGCACAGCCATAGAGGAATATCCCTCTTCCTTCTACACTCTGCTTGATGAGTGCATTGGCCTGTTCTCTCCATAGCACTACGGCATCTTTGAGCACTACATCATGGGAGAGTGCTTCTATCGTATAAAGATACTCTATTGGCCTTACCTCTCTTGAGATCAGACTCTTTACACCTTTGCCTGAGTGGTAGGGCTTGACATCAAAATAGGCATAGATCGGAAGATGATCAGAGTAGCCTCTCCCGCGGTGTTTTCCTTTTTTATACTCCCAGCTGTTGAGATATCCACGTTTTGTAAAGAGATAGGAGCGTCTAAATACCCCAAACGATCCATCGACATAGTTGATCCCTTTGTCCTCTAACATCGTTCGTGGCACAAGGATATGATCGGGGGTTCCCTTCTTGCCGTAAAATTTTGTATTCCACCGCTTATCTAGTTCCAATTCACCCCAGAGCGTATAGTGTCTGCTACTCTCCTCAAAAAGCATAGAGATATCTTCTGTCGCCTGCACGATATGATGCAATCCTGTTTTTCCCTCCGTATCATTGATGCGTGCTTCAAGAGACAAAGAGGCGTCATAGTCGGTATTGAAGTCGCCAAGCAGAAGATACTCCGTCGATCCTGGAAGTGCATCAAGCCTCTTTTTGAGTGCCTTCGCATAGACCATCCGCTTACTCTCCCATCCCCCCCGAGCACGTGACTTCCAGTGGTTGACAAAAATGTGAAGAGGAGCATTGTGCACCATGACCACTGCTTCGAGGATATTTCTTGTACCAGGGGCAGTGTCGACTTCTATCTCTTTTGTGGTCGTGATAGCAAAACGCGAAAGCAATCCCACCTGTACCGATGCGCTTTTTGTGTGGGTGATCGCCAGATAGGGATAGGCACAGCCTACCTCATCTAGCTTTTTTTGCAATGCACGAAGGATAGGCTCATTTTCAATCTCTTGTAGACCAAGAATATCGGCGTTTAGATCGCAGATCACCTCTGCGATGTGGTTGAGCTTGATCTCAACCATCTCTTCTGTCCAGTTATGTTTTCTGGTATACTCTTGATACTCCGTACCGCTATACTTCGCATCAAAAAGATTCTCGACGTTATAGGTAGCAACCTTGAAGGGTTTTGCCAACAGTAAAAAAGGTAAAATCAGCACAAAAACAATACGCATTCTCTATCCCTTAAGTGTGTGGATCACCTCTTCTTTGGAGTATGACACCCGATAAGGATATTGTAGCGTAGAAAAAATTTACTGGATAAAAATATCTCAAAGTGTCATCTATCGGAACATTTTTTCGAGCAATCGCATCGCTCCTTGTGCACTGTTTGCCTGAGCAAGCCTCTTATCGACCATCGATTCTGACCCGCCTGCAGCCTCGTCCACCATACTTGGGAGGGTTTCAGCCAACGCCTCTAAAAAGCGCCATAAGTGCCACCCTATTATCCCTCACTCACTTTTACGATGGACTCTTTAGTGAGCATAATCTTGTTTTGTTCCAAAAGTGAGGTCAAGGTGCGTTTGAAGTTCTTCTTGCTCATCCCAAAGAGCTTCCAGATCTCCTCTGCATCGCTTTTATAGGTAAAAGGTAGTTCACCGCTGTGTGCAGCAAGCAGTTTCAATACTTTTTGTTCTCCCTCATCCACCTTTGCCTTTTTGCCTATAGGCTGTAGGCTGAGATCAAGTTTCCCGTCTTTGCGCACCGTTTTGATGTAGGCTTTTTTACGTTCCCCTATCCCGATCTTTTCAAAGATCTCATTCTCAAAAAGCATCCCCTCATACTGGTTGTCCGCCACCACCTTGTATCCCAGCGGTGTTTTAGCGATCACTAGCACTTCTAGTGCTTTATTTTGATGCATTCCTTTCATCGAACGGTTAAAATATTGGCCGATCTTCTGTGTCCCGTAAAGTCTGCCTGTCTGTCTGTCTTGACAGATACGCAGGATATATTTCTTGCCGATAGTGAAGTACTCTTTCTGCTGGGAGAGTGGAACGAACAGGTCTTTTGGCAAACCCCAGTTGACAAAGGCCCCATAAGATTTATACCCTACCACAGTAAAGTATCCGTACTCCCCAAGCTTCGCATAGGGCATTTTGGTCGTTGCAACGGGCCTGTCCTCGCTGTCAGTGTAGACAAATACATCAATGAGTGCCTCCATGGGCATCTCATCTTCCATGACGTAGCTATTGGGCAGGAGCACCTCTTGAGAGTCTTGTGCCTGCAAATAGAGCCCGAAGTCCGTATCACGTACTACCTTCAGTCTGTTGAGTTCACCAATCTTGATATGCTGATTTTGTGTTATTGAGGACATATGTTTTTCCGTTTCATTGTCTCGTGTTTCTCACACGAGTGATTTTCACTATTATAGCCAAATATCTCCTTTGCTTCTGTGCCTTAGAGACTTCAAAAAGGGGCATATCAACAAAAATAAAACCATAAGGGCACCTCTAAAACGCTCGTTACCTTCAGAGGGAGTCAAAAAAGAGGAGATGGCATAAAACCTTTTTTGAAGCGTAGCCGTAGCTACGATGATAAAACGTTTGATGCCATATCGCTTTTTTGAACCCTCCCGCAGGGCGATGGAGAGAAGCCCACACTCTGTGCTGCCTCTTTTGCTTTAGCTTAGGCTAGGGCTTCAAAGCGTCGCCTTGAAAAGTGAACTTCTCTCTATCGCTGAAGGTGGCTAGAGTGTTTAGAGGTGGCCATAATAGAGTTCAATTATGAAAACGGC
>Ga0209614_1000611_pt1 | contig 30480 bp, 25 predicted proteins | sample BlaSprsedimmetaG_FD_185484 | JGI IMG/M metagenome (GOLD analysis project Ga0209614, IMG submission 185484) | Hot spring sediment bacterial and archeal communities from California, USA to study Microbial Dark Matter (Phase II) - Blank Spring... ... | reverse complement strand
GTCTTGCGGTCGCTGCCACTGAGGGGGTGAGGGCCATCGGTTCGGGGGACGGGACCTGGGTCGTGGGGAGGGGAGCGTTGCACGCCAGGATGCCGCCCACGAGGCCGATCAGCGCCAAGGTCAAGGTGGATTGTCTATGCATGTTTTACTCCTCCAGACGAGGGCTTAAATCAGCAGGGCGTCTTCCAATCGCAGGAGAGCCACCTTTCTCTCCAACCCGCCGCCGTAGCCGATCAGCGATCCATCCGCCCCGATGACGCGGTGGCAGGGGATGATGATGGGCAGTGGATTGGCGCCGTTGGCGCCTCCCACTGCTCGCGCCGCTCTGGGCCTGTGGATGCGGCGGGCAATTTCTCCATACGTCGTCGTCGTTCCGTAGGGGATGCGGGCGATCTCGTCCCACACCTGGCGCTGGAAGGGCGTGCCCCGCAGGTCGAGGGGCAGGTCGAAGGCGCGCCGGAGGCGGGAAAAGTACTCGCGCAACTGGGTCAGTGCCGGGGCCAGCCGGTCCGGCTCCTCCCGCGGTGATTCCGCCTGCTGGTGCCTGGTCAACCAGGCCAGGAATTCGTCCGGCTGCTCATCTCCCAGCTTGACGAGACAGAGTCCGACGTTGGTGGTGGCTATCCAGACCGGACCGATGGGCGAGTCCAAGTGGGCATACGCGACGTCTGCGTTCACGCCGTCTTTTCCTGGAACAACGCCATGATCGAAAGCGCGGTCACGGCGCCGGGTGGCTATTTTGCCTCAAGCGCCTGGTACCGTTGTTTCAGGTCCTCGTAGGCCTGGGTCAGCTCGGCGTTCTGCTGGCGCAGGTGGGCGATGGTGGTCAGGTCTATGTCTCGCAGGCGAGGCGTGATTTGCAGCATGACGCGCACGGCCATCGGGGCGCTGCTGTGCAGCATGCGGATGAAATCCTCCCGTTCGATCTCGAGCACGGTGGTGGGTTCGACCGTGCGGACCGTGGCGGTGCGGGGCCCTTCCTGGACCAGGGCGATCTCGCCGACAAAGCTGCCTGGTCCGGGGCGGTTGATCACCTGCTCCGTCGCCTCGTCCAACTGCTTGCTGACCTCGACCTGCCCGCTGACGATGGCGTAGAAGGTGTTTTCGACCTGTCCTTCTTGGCACAGGATGGTGTCGGGGGGGTAGCTGTGCAGTTTCGCGAGGTCGGCTAGTTGGGCGAGGTCCTCGGCTACCATCATAGGGAATATCTGGCTCAATGCCTCGACTTTATCGTTCATCGAAAGAATCCTCCTTTAGCTTGAATGTGTATCATCTCGTTTCATCGTCATTGTTGTGGCCGAGGGGTAACAGGTGGGATGCCAGGTGGGCAGTCTGTTCCAGGATCAGGTGCGCTCTGGCCCGTTCCAATTCCCTCCGCTCGCCAAAGCCACATAGCACGGCCACCGTCCACGCTCCAGCGCGGCGCGCCGATTGGACGTCGACCACGGTATCCCCCACCATGACACATCGCTCGACGGGCACGTCGAGCAGCCGGGCCGCGTGCTGGACGGGAGCCGGGTGGGGTTTGAGCCGCCGGGTGCTCTCCCGGGTGACGACGGTCTCGAACGTCTCTTCCAGGTGATGTTGCGCCAGGAATGCGCTGGCCTCTTCTTGCCCCCGGGTGGTCACGATGGCCAGGCGGTATCGCCCATTCAATTGGGCCAGCATCTCTGCCACGCCCGCAACGATGCGAAAATCGGAACCGGGTCGTTGGCGCATGGGCCGAGTGAGGGACATTGCCAGCTCGTCCAGGCCCAGCACGTCCAGCAGGGACAGCACGAGATTGCCGGGGGTCTCGGCGGTCATCACCAGACGGCGAGCGGTGCGGTCTGGATGAGGCCAGCGCAGCCGGCGCAGTCGGTGCGCCAGATTTTCCACGGCTTGATCGTCGGTGTCCATCAGCGTTCCATCCAGGTCGAACAGGACAGCTTGAATCTGATCTGGTAGGTCTGTACGGGTCATCATGCTCGGAAGAATCATGGCATTCTCATTGTGCTGGATGATTATACCATCTCCTCTAGAAGAATGCCATTCTACTTGCTCTCTTTTCTCTCTCCATCTATAATCATGGAGCGATGGACGATTCTCTACTCGACGTGTTGGCTGCCCTGCGACAGGATTCCTCTTTTATGCGCTGCGTGACCGCCTGGGAGCGGGTCCGGGCCCGACCATCCCGGACCGCGCCCTGGCCGGCCGATCTCGACCCTCGCCTGGTTGCCGCCGTTCGGGCAGGGGGTGTCGAGCAGCTCTATACGCACCAGGGCCAGGCGGTCGAGGCGGTGTTGGCGGGGGAACACGTCGTTCTCTCTACCTTTACCGCCTCTGGCAAGACTCTGGCGTACAATCTGCCCACGTTGAACGCGCTGCTCAACGACCCCTCGGCGTGTGGACTCTATCTCTTTCCCACCAAGGCCCTGGCCCACGATCAGCTCGCGGCCCTCGACGCCCTGCTTTCGACTCTGAAAGCCCCCATCGCGGTGCGCCCGTACGACGGCGACACCCCCCCCTCCCATCGCTCCGCCATCCGTCGCGAGGCCCGGTTGTTGGTCACCAACCCGGATATGCTGCACACCGGTATCCTGCCTCATCATACCCGCTGGGCGCGCTTTTTTGGCAACCTGCGCTACGTCGTGCTCGACGAATTGCACACCTATCGTGGGGTCTTTGGCGGGCACGTGGCGAACGTGCTGCGGCGGCTGCGGCGGATCTGTCGCTTTTACGGCTGCGACCCCCGTTTCATCTGCGCCTCCGCCACCATCGCCAACCCCCGCGAGCTGGCCGAGCAATTGGTCCAGTCCCGGGTGACGTTGGTTGACGACGATGGCGCTCCCAGGGGAGAGAAGCACGTCATTCTGTACAATCCACCGCTGGTGGATCCCCAGCTCGGTATGCGGCGCAGTGCGACGCTGGCGGCCAAGGATATCGCGGCCCGGTTTCTCCATGCCGGCGTGCAGACGATTCTCTTTGCCCGCGCCCGCCTGACCACCGAGGTGCTGTTGGGTTACCTGCGGGACGCGGTCGCGGGCGAGGGTGGAGATGCACAGACTGTGCAGGGGTATCGGGGCGGTTATCTGCCCCACGAGCGGCGCACCATCGAGCGAGGGCTGCGGGCCGGAACGGTGCGCGGCGTCGTCGCGACCAACGCGCTGGAACTGGGGGTGGACATCGGGCCGTTGAGCGGGTGCGTGATGGCGGGCTATCCCGGCACCATCGCCAGTACCTGGCAGCAGGCCGGGCGGGCCGGCCGGCGGACGGGCACGGCGGCGGCGGCGGTGTTGGTCGCCAGCGCACTCCCTCTGGACCAGTATTTGATCACCCATCCGCGCTACTTTTTCGGCCGGCCGGTCGAGCAGGCGCTGCTGGATGCCGATAACCTGGCCGTTTTGGTCAGTCACCTGACCTGCGCGGCCTTTGAGCTGCCGTTTGACCGGGGCGAGCCGTTTGGCAATTTTCCCCAGCCGGACGCGATTCTGGACGTGTTGGCAGGGGAGGACGTGGTGCACGTTCACGATGGCCGCTATACATGGATTGGCGAGGGATACCCGGCCGCCGGTCTCTCGCTGCGCACCGGAACGTCGGATAATGTCGTCATTCAGGAGACCGAGGGGGATGTCGCGCGGGTCATCGGGCAGATGGACCGTCCCAGCGTGCCGGTGCTGCTGCACGAGGGGGCGGTTTACATGCACGGCGGTGAGACGTACTTGGTCCAGCAGTTGGACTGGGAGCGAGGGATCGCCCTAGTCCAGGCCGCTGAATTGGACTATTACACCCGGGCGGGGTCCACGACCGAGGTGCGGGTGTTGAACGAGTCAGCCTCGGCGGGCGAGGGCGGTGGCGTGGAGACCCGGCAGGTGCTGAGGGGGTACGGCGAGGTGCTGGTGACGACGCGGACCACCGGCTACCGCAAGATCAAGCGGTATACCCACGAGGTGCTGGCCTGGGAGGCGGTTGATTTGCCGGAACAAGAGCTGCATACCGTTGGTTACTGGCTGACCCTCTCCGAGGGGCTTACGGCCCGGTTACAGGAGGCCGGCATCCTCGCGCCGCCGGTCGACTATGGGCCTGATTGGCCTGCTCAACGGAACGCCGCCCGCGAGCGGGATCGGTTCCGCTGCCAGGCCTGCGGCGCGCCGGAGCGGACGGGCCGCCAGCACGACGTGCATCACATCACGCCGTTTCGCGCCTTTGGCTACGTTCCCGGCGTCAACGAGTTCTACCGCCCCGCCAACCGGTTGGAGAATTTGCTCACCCTCTGCTCGGCCTGTCATCGGCGCGTCGAGCGGACGCGAGGGGCGCGGGGGGCGTTGAGCGGCCTGGCCTATCTGCTGCAGAACCTGGCTCCGCTGCATTTGATGTGCGATCCGGGCGATCTAGGTGTGGCGGTGCAGACCCAGTCTCTCGATACGGGACTGCCCACCATCACGCTCTACGACCGGGTGCCGGGGGGCGCCGGCCTGAGTGCGCGTCTCTACCAACTCCACGACGAGTTGCTGGCGGCGGCGCTGGACGTGGTGCGGCGCTGTCCGTGCGGGGATGGATGCCCCGGCTGTGTGGGCCCGGCCGGCGACGTCGAGCCGGGCGCCAAGCTCCTCACCACGCGGCTGTTGCAGGTCTGTGTGGAACGGGAGACCGGTTGAACGCTGGGCCTTGGAAGCCAGGTGGTAAGCCTTCATCGGGGGTTGCAACCCCCCCTCTGAGTAGGGTAGCTGAACTCCTTGAGGGCTACAATTCTTTACAGATGCGGCAAGATTTTACCGCCGAGTCCACAGAGTTTTCTCGTTTTTCTCAGCGAGCTTAGCGCGCTCTGCGGCGAGTTCCAACCTCGTCGGTTTGAGGCGAAGCTTTGTTAGACGTTATTGTTCAAAAGAGGTACTTGTCCAGTCCCAGCCAGAAGAACGGTTGGTAAAACAAATCGGGCAGCAGTCCGAAATAGTCCAGCGCGAACACCGCTCCGCAGGCCAGGATGACCAACAGCACCAGACATCCACACCCCATCCAGATCCAGCGCCGGCCCTTCTTTTCCTTGGCTGGCGGTGTGTAGGAAGGCGGCGGTGGGGGTGAAGCGTACGTCGGCGCGGGCGGTGGGACAAAGGCCGGCGCCGGTCTTGGAGGTGGTGGTTCATAACTGGCTTGTTCCATTGCCACGGTTGCTTTGGGACCAAGTGGCTCGGTCGTAGCGATGTCCGGTCCATAGTAGGTCAGTGTCACCGCGTCTCCCAGTCCGATGATGTCGCCTGGGGCCAGTGTGTGGGGACTCGTCAGGCGCATGCCATTGACGAAGGTGCCGTTGGTACTCCCCATATCTTCAATGACGAACGATCTGCCTCGGCGCGTGATGCGCGCGTGCTGTCGCGAAATCTGGGGATCGCTGATGACGATATCGTTGATGGGTTCGCGGCCCAGGTTGTGTAGTTCGTGATCCAACGAAAAGGTCTGTCCAAGTTGCGGTCCCCGGGTCATCACCAGTCGAGAGACATAGGTCATTAGAGTCCTCCTTATACCGCCCTTTTCCACCCGCTGGGTGGGGGATGTATGCTCTGTTTGTACCTCAAGTATATGTCATTATGTTGGGTTGTCAACTGGATTGTTTGTGGTAGACTGAAAAACCGGCCTACGTTCGGGGCGGATCACGGTCCGCCGGGAATGGGGTATGGGTACTGGTAGGCGGCGGAGCGGCGGCCGCATCAGGAGGTAAAAGTGACTATGCGTTTGACGGTTGAACCGATCACGTTACATCTCAAGACTCCGTTTCGGATTGCCCACGGCACCAGCACCGCGCGCTACAACGTGTTGGTCCATCTGGGCGATGGGGTGGGAGAGGCAGCGCTGGCCCCCCAATACGGGTACACCCAGGCGGACGTCGCGGCCTACGTGGAGGGACTGGACCTCGACGCTCTGGGCGGTGATGATCCGCTGGCGCTGGAGGAGAGTTTGGACCGCCTGCCGGCGGGGCCGCCTCCGGCCCGGGCGGCGGTGGACGTGGCGCTGCACGATCTGTGGGGACGGCGGTTGGGGCACCCTCTCTATCGGCTGTGGGGCCTCAGTCCAGCGCGATGCCCCCTCAGCTCCCTCACGCTCAGCATCGCGGCGGACGAGCAGGATATGCGGCGGCAGGTGCGGGAGGCGCGGGGGTTTCCGATCCTCAAGCTCAAGCTGGGCAGCGGTGATGTGGCGCTGGATGAAGCGTTGGTCCGGGCGGCGCGGCAGGAGACGGACGTGCGCCTGTGCGTGGATGCCAACAGCGCGTGGTCGGTGGACGAAGCGGCGGGCGTGATTCCCCGCCTGGCGGCCTACGATCTGCTTTTCATCGAGCAGCCCATCGCTGCGGCCGAGGTGCAGGACTGGCACGCTCTACGCCGTCGCCTGCCCTCCGACATGCCCCCACTGGTCGCCGACGAGAGTGTGCACCAGGCCGCCGACATTACGGCCCTGGTCGGCGCGGTGGACGGCGTCAACATCAAATTGGCCAAGGCGGGTGGACTGGGGGAGGCCCGGTGTATGATCACCCTGGCCCGCGCATTGGGGATGCGGGTGATGTTGGGCTGTATGGTAGAGAGTTCAGTGGGGATCACGGCCGCCGTTCATCTGGCCCCGCTGGCCGATTGGGCCGATTTGGACGGCAACCTGAGTATTCTCGCTGATCCCTACGATGGCGCCCGGATGACGCAAGGGCGTCTCGACTTTCCCGATGGCCCTGGCCTGGGTGTGACCCGGCGCTCAGAACGCGAGCAGGATGGAAATGAGACGGGAAAATGAACCTGGAAGATTTTCGATGGGTATTATGTGTGCAAGCAAGCTGACGCGAGATTACACCTGGGAGGCAGGTCGTGAGTGAAGAGCACGAGATTGTGAGAAATTTGGGCCAGTACGACGAGGCGTCCATCCGTCGTCGCCGTCTTTTTCTCTTGTTGAGGCAGCTGGTCATCATCCTGGTCGCCTTTTCCTGCTTTTGCCTGTTCATTTCCGGTCTCTTTGGCGTGCCGCAGAGCTTTGTGGGGGAGTGGTGGATGAAACCACCCCGCTATCCCAATGCGCTGCCGTACGAATACAAGGAGGGCTGGATGCGTCGTGAGGGCGAGGTCTGCTTGATGACCTCTCCTGCCGTCTACTGCTACGAGTATTACTATCGCACCGCCGATACGATCGAGCAGGTCGTCGAGTATTACGAGAGCGTGGAGTGGCCGTTTCACGCTCCGATCGAGTTTGAATGGCGCAGGGGGCGGCGGTTCGGCAGCAAGAACTGGGTGGCCGAGGATAATATCTGGGTATTCAGCAATATCATTGGGTATCAGATTATCGTCCATCCATCTCCCGATGGAGACACCGAGATCTATATCCTGGAGCGGGGCGGGATGGGGGATTATTATTGATCTCCAATCTGTCCCGCCAACCGACCATTTTTCGAGTTGTGAGGGCAAGCCGGGTAATTGCCGCTTCATCCTGTACGTCAATCTGTATGCTCGACGTGGTTCACGCGCGGTTGGATGCTCGAATCTGGCAGCCTGATGGTGCGCAACTTTGTGGATTGAGGTCTCCCGCGAGGCAGGGGTGAGGGCTTGCTGAACCCTCTGCGGGAGGCCTGTTGTTGTAAGGGGGTCGAGTTGAGTCATGTGACAATGGGTGCTGGTTTGAAGGGGACTGGGCGCCGCCTGGGGATGGTGGCGCTGACCCTGCTCACTATCGCATACCTGACGTTATTCGGCTTGATGATGGCCGAGTTGGGATTTCTCAACATCTTTTTGGGGGGTGGGTTTCGGGTCGAGACTTCTACCACGAGCTTTGGCCCACCGGGCGTATCCTATTTCTCCGATGTGCCCGAGTGGGGGGCGCTGCTGGCAAATATCCGCGATTGGTGGCGCAGCTATCCCTGGATGGCCTGGTATCCGGGGGGGCGTTCTTTCTGGCTATTGTGGCCTTTAATCTGTGGGGCGAGGGACTGCGCCGCTTTTTGACTGAAAGCAGGATCAACATCGGCCGGCTGTTCAATCGGTATACCGTCGCTGTGGCGGTCACGTTGGTGCTGGGGCTGATCTGGGTGCTGCGGAGCACGACGCCATTGGGCGTGTATCGTGGTCAAGCCAGACTGTTCGACGCTCGACGGGCGATGGAGGATATCCGCGTGCTGGCCTCTCCCGAGTTCGAGGGTCGGGAGACGGGCACCCCGGGAGCGGAACTGGCCGCCCAATACATTGCCGCACGGATGCGCGAGATCGGGCTGTTCCCTGCCGGTGAGAACGACACGTTTCTGCAATCCGCGCCCAGCCCTCGTTTCCACCTGGTCGAGATCCCCCGCCTAGAGATATTGGACCGCCAGGGCGACGTGAGGGAGAGCCTGGTCTATCGGCAGGATTTTGTCGAGTACGCGGACCCCTTTCAAACCTTTGGGGAGGGAGAGGGAGCGGTGGTAGGCCTGGTCGCCGGCCCCGACCCCGGCACAGTGGGAGCGGACCCGTTTGGCTTGAGCCATCTGGTGTCCGAGTACGTGATTCTGGTGCGGGAGGAGGACCTCCAGCGGATTGGCACTCGCGCTGCCGCCGGGATGCTGGTCGTGAGCGAGGACCCTCACATCTTTGGCCGCAAACTTCTCTACGTCGAAGAGCACTGGCGCTCCAAACCGATCCCGGTGATGTACATCACGCCCCAAGTCGCCGAGCGGCTGTTAGAGACGGCAGGCAGCAGCCTGGCCGATCTGGATGAGCGGGCGGTCGGGTTGGGGCCCGGGGAGGCGGCGTTGACCGCCCCGGGCGTGACGGTGCGCCTGGAGACCCAACTGACGATGAGCGATGGTTTGGACGAACGGTATTACGATGTCGTGGGTTTCATCCCGGGCAGCGGCTCACACATGGGCGATCAACTGGGACAGGGCCTGGACAATCAGGTCATCATGGTCAGCGCGTATTACGATGGACTGGGCGTGGGGCCCGATGGCACCCTCTATCCGGGAGCAAATGACAACGCCAGCGGTGTGGCTATGATGCTGGAACTGGCCCGGGTGCTCAAAGAAGCGCCGTATCAGCCCCAAAAGACCGTCGTGTTTGCCGCGTGGGCTGGTGGGGAGCGAAGCAAGGGGTTGAGCGTGCGGAACATGATGGATGCCAAGATCGGCTTCCAATCGTTAGCCATAGAGGTGGTCATCGAGTTGAGCGGCGTGGGAGCCGGGGATGGCACGGGCATCGCGTTGGATCAAAAGAGCAGCTTTCGTCTGATCCAGCTCTTTCAAGAGGCCGCCGGTCGGCTTGGGGTGGAGACCACCACGCGCGGCCGCGGTCCTCACTATGGCATGCCGGTCGAGGCGGGGTTTGGCGGTCGTTCGGCGTTGAGCGCCTACCTGAGCTGGGATGGGTCGGATCGCTTGGCCCACACGCCAGGGGACAGGGTGGAGGCCATAGAGCCAGAAACGTTGGAACAGGTCGGCCAGACGACCATGCTGGTGCTGACCGTGCTCAGCCGCGAGGTGGACTACTGACAGTCCAGGTAAGCGTTCGGTTAGAATAGCGACGCCTTCTTCTTGTCAACTATAGCGATTGGGTGTACAATGATGGCACCTAATTCTATATCTCGTCTAGATCACGTACCATTTATTGATGCACTTCGATATTCTGACACTTTTTCCCTCCATGTTTCAGGGCCCACTAGAGGAGAGCATTCTCAAGCGGGCCCAGGAGAGCGGTCGCCTTTCTATTACATTGCACAATATTCGTGATTATGCCTCTGATAAGCATCACATCACCGACGACGCCCCTTACGGTGGGGGCGGCGGAATGGTGATGAAGCCAGAGCCTATCTTTGCCGCTGTGGAGGCGATTGTAGGCCAGGATACCAGCGTACCCCGCATCCTCGTCAGCCCTCAAGGACGACTCTTTAGCCAGGCCATTGCTTCAGAGCTGGCCCATTTTCCATCCCTTCTGTTGATCTGTGGGCGTTACGAAGGCGTGGATGAACGGGTGCGCCAGCACCTGGTGACGGACGAGATTTCGATTGGGGATTACGTGCTGACCGGGGGAGAACTGGCGGCCATGGTTGTCCTGGACGCGGTGACGAGACTGCTGCCCGGTGTATTGGGAGACCCAGGGGCGGTGCTGCACGATTCCCACGCCCAGGGCCTGTTGGAAGGCCCCCATTATACCCGCCCGGCCGACTTTCGTGGGTGGAGGGTGCCGGAGGTGCTGCTTTCCGGCGATCACGCGGCGATTGCGCGATGGCGACGCGAGCAGGCCCTGCGCCGCACCAGGGAGCGCCGGCCAGATCTATTGGACGGACTCCAACTGTCTCTCCAGGATCGTGACTTTTTGGCCCAGTTGGAGATGGAGAGCAGTGGGATGGATGATGAAAGAGGCGATTGATCTGGGAAACCCGCCAGTTCTTTACCGGGTTTGAACCTTTTGGGGCGGACAACGATATTATATACGGGGTGCAAGTGTACCTGGAGGACAGATGGCCGAACAGTACGCGGACGGCTGGTTCGTGATGCGCATTCGAGATGGAGATCTGCAGGCTCTGGGTGTATTGTACGAACGGTACAAGACGTCTGTCTATCGGACTGCCTTGGCGATCACCCGTGATGAAAAAGCGGCCGAGGATATCCTCCAAGAGGCGTTTATTCGGGTGTATACCTACGCCGATAGCATTGATGAGCGTATGCCCCTGGGGCCGTGGCTCTACCGTGTGACCGTCAATCTGTCCTACAACTGGAGCAATCGGGTCAAGCGATGGTTTAACGCTCTCCAGGACGTGTTGGACCGGTTGATGGTCTCATCGGTGCAGCGGCACCCCGAAGTCATCACCGAAGAACAAGAGTGGCGCATAGTGCTCGAACAAGCTCTGGATTCGTTATCTACTGATCACCGGGTCGTCACCGTCCTACATTATTTGGAAGGATTGAGTCTGAAAGAAATTGCATTTATCATGGGGGTTCCAGAGGGGACAGTCAAATCGCGCCTGTATTATGCCCGCGAGAGTTTGAGGGATGCCGTTCTGGAGCGGGAGCGCAGGTTGGTGCCCGAGGTGGCGTATGACTTTACGTAAGGACGGGAGTGGGGCGGACCGCCCAGACGAGTTAGATGCCCTGCTGCGATGGGCATTGTATGACAGTACAAGCCAACTTTATCCTCCGGACGCTGTGTGGGAGCGTATTGAGAGCACCATACAACGCCAATTGACCTGCGAGAACATGGGCGCGGTATGGGCGGTCTGGAGAGGAATCGGGCGGAGCGTGCGACGGTTGATAGATAGTGGGACTATTCAGCGTGTGCATCATGGGGCTTTGTATCAACCTGTGATACTTTTCAGCGGTTGGGAAAGTTACATTCCATTCTCGCTGGCTTGCGTCGTTGAACAAGAAATGTCCATCCTGCGATTCGGCTGGGCTACTTGACATCTGTTTTCAACAATGTATAATCCCATCCGTTTGAAATTATCATAAGGAGGTCAATAGGTGGCGAACCTGCTGGAGGTAAGAGATCTCAAGACGCAGTTCTTTACCCAAGATGGCGTGGTACACGCCGTGAACGGGATCACCTACTCCCTGGAGGAGGGGGAGTGTCTGGGGATCGTGGGAGAGAGTGGCTGTGGCAAGAGCGTCGGTGTTCTTTCGGTCATGCGCTTGATTCCCGACCCGCCGGGCAAGATTGTGAACGGCGAGGTCGTTTTCCGTGGACGGGATTTGCTCAAGCTATCTGAGGAAGAGATGCGCTATGTGCGAGGGGCAGAAATTGCCATGGTCTTTCAGGAGCCGATGACCTCGCTGAATCCCGTGCTCACGATTGGGTTCCAGATTACAGAAGCCCTCAGGTTGCATCAAGGGATGAATAACAAGGATGCCCGCGAGCGCGCCGCCGAGTTACTGGCGATGGTCGGTATCCCCCAGGCGGCGGACCGTTTGGACGACTATCCGCACCAGTTTTCTGGTGGGATGCGCCAGCGGGTGATGATCGCTATGGCGCTCTCCTGCAACCCGGCGATCCTCATCGCCGATGAGCCGACCACCGCCCTGGATGTGACCATTCAGGCCCAGATTGTGGACCTGGTCAAGCGGCTGCGCGACAAGCTGGGTATGGCGGTGATTTGGATCACCCACGACCTGGGCGTGATCGCCCGATTGGCGGAGCGAGTGATCGTGATGTACGCCGGTTACATCGTGGAAGAGGCCGGGGTCAAAGAGTTGTACGGTTCTCCGCGCCATCCCTACACGCTGGGATTGCTGGGGTCATTGCCCCGTCTGGACGATTATGGGCGCCAGTTGTACTCGGTGCGGGGTCAGCCGCCCGATCTGGTATTCCTACCAAAGGGATGTCCATTTGCGGCTCGCTGTGACTTTGCCGTGGAGCGGTGTGAACAGGAGGTGCCCTCCTTGGAGGCCGTAGGAGTAGAACATAGGGTAGCCTGTTGGGAAAAGGACAGGACGGAAGGAATAAAGCCGCATGGCCAATAATAACGTACTAGTCCGGGTAGAGAATCTGAAAAAATATTTCCCCATCACGCGGGGCATCGTCTTTTCGCGCCACGTGGGGGACGTCAAGGCTGTGGATGACGTCAGCTTTAACATTTACCGGGGTGAGACCCTGGGATTGGTTGGGGAGAGTGGATGTGGCAAGACGACCACCGGACGGACGGTCATTCAGCTCTATCGTCCAACCGCGGGGCACGTCTACTATGAGGGAGAGGACCTGGCAGAGATGCGCGGCAGCGATTTGCGGCATATGCGGCGCAGGATGCAGATCATCTTTCAGGACCCGTATGCCTCTCTCAATCCCCGTCTGACGGTGGGGGCGATCGTCGGAGAGCCGTTAGAGATTCACCGCGTGCTGCAAGGCAAAGAGATGCGGGAGCGGGTCGAGGAGTTATTGCAATTGGTGGGCCTGAACCCGTATTTTATCAACCGCTACCCACACGAGTTCTCCGGTGGACAGAGGCAGCGGATTGGGATTGCCCGCGCCCTGGCCCTCGACCCCGAATTTATCGTCTGTGACGAGCCTATCTCGGCGCTGGACGTTTCCATTCAGGCTCAGGTGGTGAACCTGTTGGAAGAGCTGCAGGGCAGATTAGGACTGACCTATCTCTTTATTGCTCACGACTTGAGCATGGTACGGCACATCAGTGATCGCGTGGCAGTGATGTACCTGGGCAAGGTCGTCGAGTTATCGGACCGCAATAGATTGTACGAGGAGCCGCTTCACCCCTATACCCAGGCTCTGCTATCGGCTGTGCCTATTCCGGACCCGGTGGTCGAGGAAAAGCGCCAACGGATCATCCTGGAAGGGGATGTACCCAGCCCGGCTAACCCGCCTGATGGGTGCAATTTCAGCACCCGCTGCCCGGTGGCGATGGAGATTTGCCGGGAGGTCGACCCCGAGTTTGTAGAGATCGAGGATGGTCATTATTGCGCCTGTCACCTGGTAGAATCTCAAAGGCAGGCGGTAAGCTAACTTGGTTGCACGGCGCCATGCTCCCGAGTCTATGGTGCCGGACGTGGCGTATGTCGAATGGGAAGCGAGGACATAAAGGAGGTGATGTATAGCGCAAGATAGAGACGTGGCGTGGGGACAATCGCCATTCTGTCCCAAAAGACTTTAAACCAAAATTTAGCAAGGAGGAGAAAATGCTTAGCAAGAAGTGGTCTGTTTTGGTAGCGGTGCTGGTGATCGTCAGCACGCTGTTGGCGGCCTGTGGCACCCCGGAGCCAGCCGTCGTAGAGGTTGAGGTGACCCGGGAGGTCGAGGTCGAGGGTGAGACCAGGATCGAGACCGAGATCGTGATCGTCACCGCCACGCCCGAGCCAGCGGTGGCGACCCGTCCGAACATCATGTACCTGACCTTTGGGCCTGGCGATGTGCCGACCCTCGATCCCTCTCTCTCCACCGACACCAGCTCGGTGCAGGTGGTGGATGAGCTCACCATCGGCCTGACCAAGCTGAACGAGGTGACGCTGGAGCTGGAGCCTGGCATGGCGGAGAACTGGAGCGCCTCCGACGATGGCCTGACCTACGTCTTCAACCTGGTCCAGGGCGTGCCCTGGGTGCGCTGGAACGGCTCAGAGGTGGAAGAGGTGTTGGACGACGAGGGGAACGTGCGCTACGTGACCGCCCAGGACTTTGAGTACGGTCTCAAGCGGACCTGCAACCCCGAGACGGCCTCAGACTATGCCTACGTGCTCGGCTTTGCCCTGGCCGGCTGCAACGAACTGCTCGAAGCCGAGGGATTCGTTGATCTGGACGACGAGGCGAAGCAGGCGGTCATTGATGGTGTGGCGGCCAAGGCGTTGGACGACTATACCCTCGAGGTGACCTTTACTACCCCGGCCATATACAACCTGAACATCGTCGGCATGTGGACGGGCCGCGCCCAGCCCTGGTGGCTGATCGCGGACAGGGGTGACCGCTGGACCGAGCCAGGCTTCAACCAGAGCTATGGCCCCTACGCCCTGAAGGAATGGATACACGACTCTACGCTGACCCTGATCAAGAACCCCTTCTGGCCCGGGCTGGACAGCGCCCCCGTGGCGCAGATTGACGAGATCGTCTTTTCCATGCTGGATGCCTCCCCGGCCTTTGCCGAGTACGAGGCCGGGAATCTGGACTCGGTCGGTGTGCCCCTGGCAGACCTGGATCGTGTCAAGGCCGACCCGGTGCTCTCTGAGGAACTGACCATCGCGCCTCACGGCTGCACCTACTACTATGGCTTCAACACCTCCAAGGCTCCGGTGGACAATGTCCACATGCGCCGCGCCCTCTCTCACGCCATTGACCGCCAGGACTTGGTGGATAACGTGACCAAGGGCGGCCAGGAGCCGGCCCAATGGTTCTGCCGTCCCGGTATGGCGGCTTGCCCGACCATGGAGAGCCATCCCGATGCGGGCATCAAGTCTGATCCCGACGCGGCCAAGGCCGAACTGCAAGCCTACATGGACGAGATGGGCTACGCTTCGATAGACGAGATTCCCGAGATCATCCTGATGCACAACACCTCCGAGGGCCACCAGCGCATCGCCGAGGCTATCTCTGAGATGTGGAAGGAGACCTTGGGCATTCAAGTGTCGGTCACCAACCAGGAGTGGAAGGTCTACTTGAAGACCATCCAGGAGGACTCCCCGCACGTCTGGCGGCTGGGCTGGTGCCTGGACTATCCTGATGCCAACAACTGGACCCGCGAAGTGTTCGCCATCGGTGGGCACGAGGAAAGCGCGACCCAGTGGCGGAACGAAGAGTTCACCGCTATATGTGAAGAGGCGGCGCTGGAAGAGGATCTGGCCACCCGGCAGAATATGTACGCCGAGGCCGAGACCATACTGTGCTACGAGGATGCAGCCATCGCCCCGATCTACTGGTACACCATGGTCAACGTGACCAAGCCGTACGTCAACCGGACGTACTCGCAGCACGGCCACGAGGCGTACGAGAAGTGGAGCTTGGACCTAACGATGGACTAGTCGCGCCTTAGCGACCATCATAGTGGGGGGTAAAGTCCTGTGAGGCTTTGCCCCTCACTAATCCAATGAAGTGAGGTGTTCGATGGGCCGATATGTCATCAGACGGGTATTATGGATGTTATTGGTGTTATTCGTGATCTCCCTGATCACCTTTGTGATGGAGCACTCTGTTCCTGGCGGGCCCTTTGACCAGGAGAAAAAGCTGCCCGCAGAGATCATTGCCAACCTGGAGAAAAAGTATCACCTGGACGAGCCGTACTGGAAGCAGTACATGCGCTTCCTCTACGACGTATTGGTGCCCCAAATCACCCAAGGGGAATCTGTCTCCATGCTGGACGAGGCCATGATCAACATCAAGTTGGGGGGGGATTATTATCTGCGCTGGGTCAACTTTGGTCCCTCTTTCACCTCGCGTAGCCGGACCGTGAACGACATCATCCGGGAACAACTGCCGGTCTCGATCCAGTTGGGCATCATTTCCATGGCAATTGCCATCACCATTGGTCTGCCTATGGGGATTGTGGCGGCGTTGAAACAGAACACGATCTGGGACTATTTGGGGATGAGCGTGGCCATCTTTGGCGTCTCGGTGCCGGTGGTGGCGATGGGGCCGGTGCTGGTGTGGATCTTTGGGGTGACGCTCAAGTGGTTACCTCCGACCGGTTGGGGGGCCAAACCCCCTTACCTCCTTTTCTTCATTCCCCGCAATCTCTTTTCCTGGGACTTTTGGAAGTATGCCATGATGCCAGCCTTTGCGGTGGGGACGGGGTATTCAGCCATCATCGCTCGTCTGAGCCGCGCCAGCCTGCTGCAGGTGGTGCACGAGGATTACATCCGCACGGCTCGCGCCAAGGGGTTGGCGGAGCGGGTGGTCACGGTGCGCCACGCTCTGAGGAACGCGCTCATTCCGGTGGTGACGATCCTGGGGCCGATGTTTGCCGCCGTGTTGACGGGGTTGTTCGTGGTGGAGCAGGTGTTCGGCATTCCGGGGTTGGGAAAATACTTTATCACCAGCATTGGCAACCGGGACTATCCGGTCATTATGGGGACGATCCTGCTGTACGCGATTTTCCTGGTGATCGCCAACGTGGTGGTGGACGTGACGTACGCGTGGTTGGATCCACGAATTCGATACGAGTAGGGCTAGGGGGTTAATATGACGGCTTCTGAGACGGTAGCAAGTACAGCAGTGCCCGAACGTCGCAAGACGGCGGGAGTGTGGGCCGACGCGACCTATCGCTTGGCGCGCAACAAGGCCGCCCTCCTGGGGGGGGGGCTGGTTCTTATTTTGACTCTGAGTGCTATCTTTGCATCCCAGTTGTCGCCCTACTCCTACTCGGAGCAGGATCGGCTTCAGACCGATGCGATGCCGGCATGGATGCTCTCGATATTCCCCACGGTCAGGCCATACGCCAAGATCACTAGCGACTTTCCCCTGGGAGCCGACTATGTGGGGCGTGATCTGTTGAGCCGGTTGATTTTTGGCGCCCAGATCTCGCTGTCGGTGGCGTTCGTAGGCCCCATCATCGCTTTGTTGGTCGGCACGGTCTATGGCTTGATATCCGGCTTTTTCGGCGGACGAGTGGACAATGTGATGATGCGTATCGTGGATATTATGTATGCCTTTCCCACGATGCTGTTGATCATCCTGATGATGGCCTTTTTCCGTTCTACGTTCGCCGCGAGCCAGCCGGGCACCTTTACCCACGCGATGAACGCCCTCGACCGGCGGTTTGGCGGCATGCTGTTCATCTTTATCGGCATCGGCATCACGGCCTGGATGGGCACAGCGCGTCTGGCCCGAGGGCAGGTCCTCTCGCTGCGTGAGCAAGAGTTCTCGCTGGCGGCGCGGGCGATGGGGGCCGGGAATGGGCGGATTATCTTTCGGCATCTGCTCCCCAATGTGTTGGGCCCGCTGATCATTACCGTGACGTTGGCGATCCCCGGCTACATCTCGACCGAAGCGTTCCTCAGTTTCATCGGTCTGGGGGTAAATGCGCCGACGCCGAGTTGGGGCTCCATGATTTCTGATGGTGCTCAGGCCATTCGGACGTATCCACACCAGGCGATCCTGCCAGCCCTGGCGCTCTCTATCACAATGTTTGCGTTCAACTTTTTGGGAGACGGGCTGCGGGACGCGTTGGATCCGAGGCTGCGCGGGGTGCAATAGCCTCGCTTGAATTGGACAGGTCTGACCGTCAGGTGGTGATACAATCGTATCACCACCCGTTTTTTCCCCAAATGCTTTGACAGCCCATGTAAGTGTGCTAAACTCTGGCGCGAATTCGCTCCGCGAGAACGGTCAATCTGAACCTGCGGTTGATCCAATGTGTATTCATGCTCGGGCATTCTGGCATCGCCCGGCTGTATTCATACAAACCTAGGGGAGTTTTCCATGTCTCAAGTCCAAGCTTTTGCTGAACGCGTGATCACAAACATCGAGCGTGTGATCGTCGGCAAGCGGGATGCCGTGGAGCTGGCAGTAGTTGGTTTGCTGTGTCAGGGCCATCTGCTCATCGAGGATGTTCCCGGTGTGGGGAAGACGGTGTTGGCCCGCAGCCTGGCCCGCTCATTGGGGTGTTCGTTCAGCCGCATCCAATTCACACCGGATATGCTGCCCAGTGACGTGACGGGCGTCTCGATTTTCAATCAGGTCAGCCGCGAGTTCGAGTTTCGGCCCGGGCCCGTGATGGCCCAGGTCGTGCTCTCGGACGAGATCAACCGCGCGACCCCCAAGACCCAGGCCGCGTTGTTGGAAGCGATGGAGGAGCGGCAGATCACCGTTGATGGCGTGACCCATCCCTTGCCGCGTCCCTTTATGGTGTTGGCCACTCAAAACCCGATCGAATATGAGGGAACGTTCCCTCTACCAGAGGCGCAGTTGGATCGTTTCCTGCTGCGCGTTCGCTTGGGATACCCCAGCCTGTTGGATGACGAGATTCACATCCTGGAACGGCAGCAGTTTCGCCATCCATTGGAGCATCTGGAGCAGGTGGCGACGGTCGAGGAATTGTCCCAGGCACAGGAGACGGTGAAGGCGGTATACGTCGCCCGGCCCGTCAAGCGGTACATGGTCGAACTGACGCGCCAGACTCGCGAGCATCCCGAAGCCTACCTGGGCGCCAGCCCGCGCGGCAGCCTGACCCTGTATCGAGCCGGGCAGGCGCGCGCGGCCCTTCTGGGACGGGATTACGTGCTGCCCGACGACGTCAAGCGGCTGGCGCTGCCAGCGCTGGCCCATCGCGTGATTCCCGGCCCGGCGGCCCGGCTGCGAGACATCACTGCTGAGCGGATCGTGCAAGAGGTCGTGGAAAAGATGCCGGTGCCGGGTGGAGATTTGACCGGCGGGGAGTGAGGATGATCGCCTCGCGGCACGTGGTCCTGGTGTTACTCGGCCTGAGCTTGCTGGCGCTGGCCGTGACGGGTTTTCCCATTTACGCCCGCCTGAGCTACCTGTGGGCCCTCCTGGTGGTGTCCAGTTGGATCTGGTCCAAGCTCTCGTTGAGGGGGATGCAGGTCAGCCGTCAGGCTCGTCTGCGCCGCGCGCAGATGGGCGAGATTTTCCAGGAGCAGTTCGAGGTCAAGAACGACAGCCATTTCCCGCACGTGCTCATCGAGGTACACGATCAGGCGAGTTTGCCCGGGACGCAGGGTTCACGGGTGCTCACCTGGTTGGGACGGCGGCAGCAGCGGACGTATTTGGCCCGCACGCGATTGGTACAGCGAGGCGAGTTTTCACTGGGTCCTACCGTGTTGGCAGCCGGAGATCCCTTCGGACTGTTCCCCGTCAGCCGCACCGTTCCGACCACCGGCACCGTGCTGGTCTATCCGATCATGGTGGACATTCACGCATTCCCCAATCCACCAGGGCTGTTGCCTGGCGGGGAAGCGTTGCGCCGGCTCACACATCAGGTGACGCCCAATGCGGCGGGGGTGCGGGAGTACGCGCCGGGCGATTCGATGAATCGCATTCACTGGCCCAGCACAGCTCGCCGGGAGCGGTTGATCGTCAAAGAGTTCGAGTTGGACCCACTGGCCGATGTGTGGATTTTTGTGGATGGAGCGCGCCGGGTGCAATCCCAGCTCCCTCACTCTCCGTCTGATATCGCCGTGGATGCTCTGTGGCATCCGATGGTGGAAGTCACCGTGCCTCCCTCTACCGAAGAGTACGCCGCGACAGTAGCGGCCTCACTGGGACGGTATTTCTTGCAGCGCGGACGCGCAGTGGGCCTGGTGAGCTGCGGACAACACCGCTCACCCACCGTGCTGCCTCCCGACCGGGGAGCACGACAGTTGGGCAAGATCCTGGAGGCGATGGCCCTGCTGCGAGCAGAGGGGGAACTCTCGATCTCGGCCCTGGTTTCGGCTCAGGCCCAACACCTCCCGCGCGGCAGCACAGTGGTCCTGATCACCCCTTCCATCGAGGAAGAGGTTGGTCTGACGGTGGATCACCTGGTGCGGCTTGGATTGCGCCCGGTGGCCGTGCTCCTCGACGCGGCCTCGTTTAGCGGTCCTCCTGGGACAAAGGCCCTGGCGACGACCATCGCCAGCCTCGGTGTGCCGGTCCGGCGGGTGGAGAACGGAGCCGATATTGGCATGGCCCTGAGCCTCGATTTCAGCGGTGCAGGAGGGAATCTCCAATGAGAGGGGATAAGGAATTGTCCGCCCCGACTCGGTGGTGGGATCCCCTGGCCGCGTTGCTCCTGCTGCTCGTTCTGTTGGCCGCTGCCAATCGCTTGATTGCCACTCACTGGGTGGCGGACTTGAGCTTGATTCAGACCATCACCACCCTGGGTGTGCTGACCGGTCTGTTGTTGGGGCAGAGCATCTTTTCTCCCCGCATGGTCGTTCTCTTGGCCCTGGTGTACGGTGGGTTTGTGATTCCCTGGCAACTGGGCCTCACGATAGAGGATGTGGCCCTCTGGTCTGAGCGGTTGATCCAGTTGGCCGTCCGTCTGCTCTTGACCTTGCGGCAACTGCTGGGCAAAGAGGACGTGCGGGACCCCTTGTTCTTTTTGTTCCTGATGGCCTCGCTTTTCTGGGCGTTGAGCCTGCACGCCGGATATACCCTGACCCGGCACGCCCGGCCGTGGCACGCCACCCTGCCTGCTGGGATCACCTTGTTGATCATTCATCTCAACGATTCTCTATTGACCAGCCGGGCCTTGTTCCTGGCCGCCTATCTCTTTTTCGTCCTGATGCTTTTGACCCGCCTGCTTTATCTGCGCCACAGCGTTCGTTGGCAGCGGGAGCGCTTCCTCCTGCCTCCCTATCTCGGTTTGGACGTCACCCGGGTGGCGCTCCAGTTCACCGCTCTCCTGGTGCTGGTGGCGTGGACGATGCCGGCGCTGACCAGTGCGCTCTCCCCGATGCGAGACACCTGGCGTCAGGTCACTCGTCCCCTCGACCGAATGCGAGAGCTGTTCGACAGCGCCTTTGCCTCTCTGAGCGGCAACGTCGGCGTGTCGTACAACCTCTACGGCCAGAGCCTTCTTTTGGGCGCTGGCAGCGAATTGACCGACGAGCTGACGTTACTCGTCCAGGTTCAGCCCGATCCCCCAATGCGTCCGCGATACTATTGGCGCGCTCGTGTCTACGATCAGTACCTGAATAATCAGTGGAATACGACCGCCTTTACCATCACCCGGCCCTTGGCGCCCCGAAAGTTCGATGTGGACGTGCCTGACATCGAGGGGCGCTGGACGGCTGCGTTTACCGTCACCACGGTCGCTCCCATCTCGACCCTCTACATTCCCCCGCAGCCGTTGTGGGTGGACCGCCTGGTCGAGGTGGACATGGCCTACAATTCCGATGGGACAGCCGACATGGCGGTGTTGCAGGCCAGTCCGTACGTGCGGGCCTGGGAACGGTATCGCGTCCGTTCTTCGATCAGTACGGTCACTATCGCCCAACTGCGGGCTGCCGGCACCGACTATCCCCGGTGGGTCACCGATCGCTACTTGCAGCTCCCGGATACGATTACCCCCCGGACGCGCGAGTTGGCCCGCGAGCTGGCCCTGGACCGGGAAACCCCTTATGACGTCGTCGCTGCCGTCACATATTATTTGCGCACTCACATCACTTACAACGAGGTGGTGCCGAATCGCCGGCCCACTGGTCAGGACCCCGTTGATTGGTTTCTCTTCGATCTGCGGGAGGGATTCTGTAACTATTACGCCTCAGCCCAAGTCGTCATGCTCCGCTCCCTGGGCATTCCAGCTCGCCTGGCAGTGGGGTTTGCCCAGGGTGAATGGCAGGCGCGGGATCGCTCCTACGTGGTGCGGCGGCGCGATGCCCACGCCTGGCCCGAGGTCTATTTCCCGACGTTAGGGTGGATCGAGTTTGAACCCACTTCCTCCCAGTTGCCCCTCAATCGCCCTTTGGGCGAGAGCGAGGAATCCGCGTCGGGAGGGGGCGCGGATACGCCGGGCGGTGGTAGGGACCCCATCGGAATGGACCTGGAGGAGCGCCTGGGGCGCCTGTTGGAGATGGACGAGAGCCAGTTTGCCGAGGCGGGTCTCGCCGAGGCGGAGGTAACGCCGCAGCGCAGCCCTCTGATCAGAATTGCGTTGCCGGCTCTGGCCCTGGCTCTGGTGCTGCTCCTGGGCGTGTTAACCTGGCGCGTTCGGCGTCAGCGTGGCTACCCTCCGCTGCTGGTGAACCTGGAGACGGGCATACGGCGCCTGGGGCTGCGTCCTCCTGCGCTCCTGCGCGAGCGAGCGCGGCGTGCGGCCTTGCTTCCGCTGCCCCGCGCTTACATGGAGCTCAACCACGCTCTCGCGCGTCTGGGGTTGTCCCCACGCCCATCCGATACCCCGATCGAGCGGGCCGCTGCGCTGGTCGCCATTCTCCCGGAGGCGTCCGAGCCGATCCACCACTTGTTGAGCGAATATCACGCGGCGGCGTATGGTCCACACCCGGGAGACCTCCAGGTTGCCCAGCAGGCGGGTCGCGAGATTCGTTTGCTCTCCTGGCAGGCCAGGATTCGCCGTTGGTTCGTCCAGGAGCAGTCGTAGCGGCTTGTTTTCGCTTCCTCCGTAACGCCTCGCTCAAGTTGCACTCCAGCCCGTGTGGTGTTATACTCTTCCCTTGAACAGGAGGAAAAGATGCAGCGCCAACGGCGGCATACACTCGTTATTTTCGTTCTCATCACAGCAGCTTTGCTGTTGCCCCACTGCGCGCCCCAGATTGTGACCGTCACGGTGACGACACCGCCAGAGATCGTTGTCGTCACGGCTACCCCTGGTCCATCGCCTCTGGCAACCCCCGATCCGGCGCCGCCCAAGACGCTCACCGTTTGCCTGGTCGGTGAGCCGGATACGCTCTATCTCTACGGCGGTTCTCGCATTGGAGCCACACAGCACGTGATGGAGGCTCTTTACGACGGGCCCATTGATTATGTGGACTATATCTACCGACCGGTGATTCTGGAAAAGGTGCCCAGTCTCGCCGATGGAGACGCCATCACTCGGACGGTGAGGGTGCGGAGGGGGAGTCGTGTGCTCAGCGCGGATGGAAGCGTCGTACCCTTGGAGGAGGGGGTGTGGGTTCGACCGGCCGGATGTTACGCGGACGAGTGCGCTGTCGAGTTCACCGGCACTCCGTTGTTGATGGAGCGGATGGAGGTCACCTTTGTGTTGCGGGAGGGCGTGACCTGGGCCGATGGTGAGCCGGTCACGACGGAAGATTCGCGTTTTGCCTACCACGTCGCCTCCGACTCATCCACGCCAGGGTATCGTTACCTGGCCGAGCGCACGTTCCATTATATCGTCCAGGATGAGCGGCAGGTCAAATGGGTGGGGTTGCCGGGGTTTAGGGATTCGACCTACTTTATGAATTTTTTCCCCCCGCTGCCGCGCCATCAGTTGGAGGACCGATCTCCCAGCCAACTGCTGCAAGCGGACGAGACCCGTCGGCAGCCCCTGGGCTGGGGACCGTTCGTGGTCGAAGAATGGGCCTCGGGGGATCACCTGACCCTGACACGCAATCCGAGTTACTTTCGTGCTTCCGAGGGACTGCCCCACCTGGAGCGGGTGGTGTTTCGCTTCGCCTCGGACGCATCCGATGTACTGGCCCGCCTGCTCTCTGGTGAGTGCGACGTCGGCACCCACGACGCGGATTTCGAGCTGTCCATGCCGCTCTTGATGCAGGCCGAACAGTACGGGTTGCTGCGCGTTGTCTCTACGATGGGCAACGGGTGGGAGCACATTGATTTCGGCATCGTTCCTGCCCCCGAGTATCAGCGCCCCGATTTCTTTGCCGACGTGTTGGTGCGGCAGGCCATCATCCAGTGCATCGACCGCCAGGCTATCGTGGATGAGGTGACCTATGGTCGGAGTGTCGTGCCGGATAGCTACCTGCCGACGAACCATCCTCTGTATGCTGGCGTCTATCTGATGCACTGGGGCTACAATCCCGAGGCCGGTCGCGCGCTGTTGGAGAAGGTGGGATGGATTGACGAGGACGAGGATGGCGTGCGGAAGGCGCGGGGCGTTGCAGGGGTCCCTGCTGGAGCGGAATTCCAGGTCTCGCTGCTGACGTCGTCGGACAGTGCAGCCTCGCAGCACATCGCGCGGATCATCAAGGCTCACCTGGCGGATTGTAGCATTCAGGTGGGCATACAAGCTCTGCCCTCCTGGCAGCTTTTCGCTGATGGCCCCGAAGGGCCGCTCTTTGGACGCCAGTTTGATATGGCCGGGTCGGCCTGGTGGTTCGACTTCACGCCGTTGTGCGGACATTACGTGTCGGCCGCGGTGCCGGAGAACGGGTATTGGTACGGGGATAATGTCACCGGGTACAGCAATCCCATCTACGACGAGATCTGCCAGGCGGCGCTGCAGGCGTTACCCGGTACGCCTGCATACGAGGAATACCATCGGCAGGCGCAGATTATCTTTTCCGAGGAACTCCCGGCCATTCCCTTGTTTATGTGGCTGCGGGTATCCGTCATTCGGCCCAATGTGCTCAACTTTACGCTGGATTCTACAGCGCGAAGCGAGCTGTGGAATATCGAGCTGCTGGATGTAGAGTGATATGAACGATGGTCAACAGGTGGCGGCGCCTCGGATTCTCGTCGTCGAGGATGACGCCGAAATGATCGAGTTGATGCAAAATATGCTGTCGCTGGTGCGCTGTGACGTACAGATCGCTCGTTCTGGCGAGGAAGCACTTTCCCGCTTGCGTCAAGAGTCCGAGAATGGACGCGAGATAGATCTGGTCTTGTTGGATATTATGGTGCCAGGGATGGATGGTTACGAGGTAGTGGCCCGGGTCAAGGCGGATCCGGTGCTGCGCAACACGGCCATCATTATGACCACCGCTCTCGACTCGGTCAGTGACAAAACGCTGGGGCTGGGGCTGGGGGCTGACGATTATCTCACCAAGCCGTTTGACCCCCAGGAATTGTTGGCCCGGATTGATGCCGTGATGCGCATTCGCCGCAGTGAGCAGGCCGTTCGTCGGCGGAACGAGGAGCTATCCGCCTTGATCGAGATCAATCGTGTGGTGACCTCCAGCCTGGAGTTGGACCAGGTATTGGAGGCGACGATTCGGGGCATTCGCGAGATTTTGCACGTCGAAGCCGGTTCGTTGGTGTTGGTGGACGAAGAGACCGGGGGACTGGTCTTTAGCAAGACCTTTAGCCCGGAACGGGGCTGGGTCACCGGGCGGACCATTCAGCCCGGCGAGGGGATCGTGGGATACGTGGTGGAGTCGGGGGAGCCAAAACTGGTCAACAACGTGGACCTGGATCCCCACTTTATGGCAGAGGTGGATGATGAGCGGGGTTTCACCTCGCAGATGGTCCTCTGTGTGCCGTTGAAAATTCGCGACCGCGTGATTGGGGCTATCGAGGTGATCAACAAGCTGGATGACGAGTTCACTCAGCAGGACCTGGAACTGTTACAGGCCATGGCGGCCTCGGTGGCGGTGGCGCTGGACAATGCCAGTCTGTACAGCGAATTGGCCGATTTTGCGGAGGAACTGGAGCGCTCTCAGGCCCAACTGGTGCAGGCGGAAAAGATGGCGGCCATCGGGCGTTTGACTGCTTCTATTGCGCACGAGATCAACAATCCGCTTCAGGCCATTCATAATAGCTTGCACCTGAGCCTGCACCGTCAGCTCGAAGAAGAGAAGCGGGTGCAATACCTGGGTATGGCTCAGACCGAAGTGCAGCGGCTGATTGAAATTGTGCAGCGCATGCTGGATTTCTACCGCCCATCCCGGGGGGGGCAGGAGCCTACCGACGTCAATAGCATCGCCCAAAATGTGCTGGCGTTGGCTCATAAGCGATTACAGCACGGGGATATCACCGTGCATACCCGTCTAGGGGAAAATCTGCCGTTGATACCCCTGGTTTCTGACCAGATTATCCAGGTGTTTCTGAACATTGTCATCAATGCTGTGGAGGCCATGCCAGCGGGAGGCGAGTTGCTGATTGAGACCAGGCTCTCGGCCGACCAGGAGTGGGTGTTGATCTGTTTTCGAGACACTGGTTCTGGCATGTCGTCGGAGCAGATCGCCAATCTGTTCGAGCCGTTTTACACCACCAAGAGCGATGGCACCGGTTTGGGACTGGCTATCAGTTATGGGATTATCGAGCGGCACGGTGGAGAGATCGAGGTGTCGAGCCGCTCGAATGAGGGCACCCTCTTTGTGGTGAGATTGCCGGCTGGAGGGATAGCGACTCAAGGCCGGATGACATTTTAGGTGGATAGCGAGGTTGAGTGATGGCAGACCAAGAGCTAGATGTACATATTATGGTGGTGGATGACGAGGCTGTGGCTCGCGTCTCGTTGGCAGAGATACTGCGTTTGGAGGGATACCGCGTCTCTACGGCTGCCAGTGGGGAAGAGGCGTTGAGTTTGCTGCACAAGAGTGGGCCTGTGGACCTGATGGTATTGGATCTCAAGATGCCCGGTATGGATGGGCTCGAAGTCACCGAAGCCGTGCAGAAGGACTCGCCAGGCACGGTCATCATTCTCCTGACCGCTTTTGCGACCCTGGAGACCGCGATTGATGCCATCAGGAAAGGAGCCCACGATTATTTGCTGAAACCCTGTCCCATCCCGGAAATTCTAGAGAGTGTTCGCAAAGGTCTGGCCAAGCGCCATCAGGAACAGCAGCGTCAGCACCTGGTCAGTCAATTACAGCGGACGCTTTCCGAATTGGCGACAGTGGAGGGGACGGAGGAGATCGAAGATGCGGTGGTCTCTCAGCCTGCTCGCTTTCTGCAGGTGCGAGATGTCGTGGTTGATCGTCAAAAGCACGTCGTGATGCTCCGAGGTCGCCCCCTCGACTTGACACCGACCGAATTCAAGATATTGACATGTTTGGTAGAGACCCCAGATCAGGTGTGGAGCCCTCAAGAATTGGTGCGCCGTGCTCAGGGATACGAGACAGATGCCTGGGGTGCGCGCGCTATCATTCGGGTTCACATCCGCCGCCTGCGCAAAAAGATGGAGGCGGACCCTTCCGACCCCAGGTACATCCTCAATGTGCGGGGGATAGGCTACATGTTCTCGACGGGTGGTCGTCAGGCGCGTTGATTCCTCGCTTGGCGTATCCTTAACCAAACCGTAACGTCTTTGCAATCCCCAGGTTCTTTTTCTGTGGTATGCTATGGTTGCCTTGCAAGAGGGCTGCGGTACCAGTGTTCCGATCGGTGTCACCATCCTCCCGGAGGTTCTTGCGATGTTGCACAACCCACCTGCTCTGTGAACCTACATTCAACCGCCTCAATGTGCGCCAGACGAAAGCTGCGGGAGGAGAGGCTGGGCAATGACCGTTGTGTCACGATTGGGATGATGTTCCTTCGGTATGAGGTGTGTTGCGGGTGGCTGCTCCGGGTGGGGAGAGGATGGACTTGATGACGACAAGGTGGTTTGACCGGGTCAGAATGTACGTTGATTGGGACCTGGCCGATCGGGCGCGCATCGCCAAGCTGCGCCGTTATATCGAACCGGAGCTTGATCAAGTGGTCGAAAATTTGGGGCAGCAGTTGGCCAAATTCAAGGGTACGCATTCCTTGATGGCCAATACCCGTTTCGTCCGCCGTTTGCACGAGGTGATTCGCGAGTGGCTGGATGGGGTGCTCGATGGGATGTTTGATGACAGGTATGCCAGGGAGCGCTCACTGTTTGGTCGGAGACTGGTGGAGCTTGAATTGACTTTCGAGGATGTCATCGTATTGGAAGAGTTAACCCGTCGGCAGTTGTTCGGTCTTGCCAGGAGTACGTTGAGCGATCAGCCCCAGGTACTCTCGTCCACGATGCATACACTCGACAAAGCGTTCAATCTCGACCTGGCCCTGATTTATAGCATCTATCTGGAAATTCGAGATGCGGCGATGGAACGAGCGCTGTTAGACCGTTTTCTGACTGTCACGGGGTTTAGTCGCACCCTGTACGAGAGCCTGGCGGATGCGCGAGACATAGAACGGGGGGGCATGAGCGTGAATTGAGGCGCGTGAATGCGCGTGCTTGACGCTGGTGTGCTTTGTGGTAAAATGACCATCAGATGCCCCCATCGTCTAGTCTGGTCTAGGACACAGGCCTTTCAAGCCTGCGACAAGGGTTCGAATCCCTTTGGGGGTACTGAGGGAAGGCACATACAGCCTTCCTTCTTTTGTTTATATTCCCATAGCTGCTCAGACTATTCTGGTCTGGACTCTGGCAAATTACGATTTTCGGAATTGGGACGCAGATGGACGCGGATTTTCGCAGATTTTTATCGATTGATCTGCGTTCTTCTGCGTGAATCTGCGTTCCATCAAAGAGCAAGACTAAATTTGCCAGACTCCAGCTGGTCTGGACACAGAGGCTGCTGAGTGAACCGAGATTCACAGGGCATATGGCAAGGTCCCTTTTCTCCGTGTAACAGCTCGGGCTGAACAGCTCGACCATGTCAAGTACCCTATCCCCTCTGGTCGGATTGTCACATCCGACGGGATGGGCGCGTGATTCACCAGTACTGTCGTCCGGGTAGATACCGAGATGAACTCGTTAACGGATGTGACTCTTCAAGTTGTCGTGGGACGATTGCTCAATCAGCAGGGGATAAAGTTGGCGGTGGCCGAATCCTGTACGGGTGGGCTCATCAGCTATTGGATCACCGACGTTCCTGGCAGTTCAGTCTATTTTGAAGGGGCTGTTGTCGCTTACTCCTGCGATGTCAAGGAGATGGTTTTGCACGTGTGGCGCAGCACGCTGGATCGGCATGGCGCGGTGAGCGAGCAGGTGGCGCGCGAGATGGCTCAGGGGGTCCGCTCCGCTCTGAAGGTTGATCTCGGCCTGGCCGTGACTGGTATCGCTGGGCCGGGGGGTGGCACACCGGACAAGCCGGTGGGATTGGTTTACGTCGCATTAGCGGCGCCGGATGGTGTCTGGGTAGAGCGGTGCCTGTGGGATGGTGATCGGCGGGAGAACAGGATCCGTTCGGCTGAAGCGGCGCTCGACTTGCTGCGGCGCTACCTGGTAGGTGAGTTGTGAGATTGGCAGGGAGCAGTATCGTCGTGAGCGCTCGAGACCAAATCGAAGTGCGCCCTTTCGAGCCTGGGCGCGATGCTCAGTCGGTGGTGCGGCTGATTGAGCTGGCATTTGGTGACAAGTTGGGGCCAGACGGGGACGTGGTGGTGGCAGAGATGCGTCGTGTGGCTCGCTGGGGGCCGCTGCTACAATGGATCTATTGGCCAATATGGGGAGGAGGAGAATTCGCGCCTGGATTCGTGTGGGTCGAGGGTGGACGTGTTTGCGGCAACGTCTCGATCCGGCGTGCATTGGAGTGGGGGGGCTTTTTTATCGGCAACGTAGCAGTTCACCCTGAAAAGAGAGGACGTGGCATCGCTAGTGCGCTGATGGAGCGGGCCATTGAGGCGATTCGTGAACAGAGGGGACAATGGGTGGGCTTGGAAGTGCGTGCCGATAACCAGGTGGCTCAGAAGCTGTACGAGCAGCTTGGGTTCAGAGAAGTGGGTAGAACTCGGCACATGCTCCGTCCAGCCAATGTGGACAAGGAGGTCCCTCTTTCGAGTCAGCCCCCTTTGCGGCGGGGGTGCAGTCAAGATAGCGCCGCGTTGATCTCGTTGGTGCGCACTCTCATCCCCGCTCCTCACCGACCCTTGCTGGAATTGCGAACAGAAGAGTATCGGCCAAAGTGGTCATATCCTATGAGCTTGTGGTTCAACGGGCGGTACCAAGTGTGGTGGGTCGTGGAGGAGGGAGGAGAGATCCGTGGAGCTGTACGGGCTGTACGGGTGTGGGGGCGACGCCCTCATCGTCTGGAAATACTGATCGCCCCTGAGTGCGAGGGTTGTTTCGAGATGGCTTTGGTTCAGCGGGGGATTGACAGCGTGCAAGGAATATCCAAAAAGATGATCGAGATCGAGCTGCCGAGTTTCACCAACTCTTTGGTCGGCGCTTTAAAAGAGCATGGGTTTGAGGCGCTGCGGACGTTGGTACAGATGCGCTTGGATTTAGGGCGACGCATTCCAGTCCGGGAATACTGACCTGCGGCGGTGCGGGTCTGGTGCCGATGGGAGATAACCAAGGCCCCCCAGAGCACAAGCTCTGGGGGGCCTACGGCCAAGGAAAGGAGGATGATGTGTGGTGTTTGGCCACATCATCGCACCTATAATAACCTGAAACGGGTCAGAGGCGTAGTGGCTAATGACACTTTTGCAACGTGACAGGTTTCATATACCATCTTAATTTGACAATGGCACATTAGCGTAAAACCACGCTTGTGGCGCAAACGCCCGGCGATAAAGTCGCCGGGCTACGGAGCAGCGCCCGATGAATCGGGCTCGGGAGCCCCGTTCACGGGGCGGAAGCTCTGTAGCCGGGGCACTTTATGCCCCGGCGGGCTTGCCCTGTTTTCACATCGGTGTGAGCAGTTTTGATGCTCAAACAGGCAGTTTGACAGCTAGTTCGGTGCCAAAAGCGCCGACAGAGGCCGTTTTTTGTGCGTAAATCAAATGACGCACTTACCCCGCCACAGAGGGGCTAAAAATCATTTATTAGGTTTCATATACCATCTTAATTTGACAATGGCACATTAGC
>Ga0209614_1000610_pt1 | contig 30536 bp, 26 predicted proteins | sample BlaSprsedimmetaG_FD_185484 | JGI IMG/M metagenome (GOLD analysis project Ga0209614, IMG submission 185484) | Hot spring sediment bacterial and archeal communities from California, USA to study Microbial Dark Matter (Phase II) - Blank Spring... ... | reverse complement strand
TAGGGTTCAAGCAGCACGTCCTGCATGTTGAAGGCCAGCGTGCCCAGGGCCACCACCGCCAGCAACCGACCGGCCCGTCCACCGCGCAGGAAGTCCGCCCAGGCATCGCCGAAGCTGGACGGGCGGGTGGACCGCTCTTCCTTGCTCATGGGGTTCATTGGCTCCTGTTTCCAGAGCGCAACGAGGTTCAGCACGACGGTTGCAACGGCGGCACCCTGCACGACCCGGATCAGGGTCAACTCACTGAAATCCCGAAGAAACCAGCCGATCACCACGGCCGACACGCCCATGCCCACGAGGAACATGACGTAGAGCAGCGCCACCACCCGCGGGCGGGTCTCGTCGGTGGCCCGGTCGGACGCCAGCGCAAGGCCCACGGTCTGGGTCATGTGGATGCCAAGCCCGGTCATCAGGAAGGCGATGCCCGCCAGAACCTCGCCCGCCCAGGCCGGTCCCAGCGTCTGGTCCCCCGACAGCACGATCAGCGCGAAGGGCATGATCGCCAACCCGCCCATCTGCCAGAGCGTGCCGAACCACATGTAGGGAATGCGCTTCCAGCCGATGGCCGAGCGGTAATTGTCGGACTTGAAGCCCAGCAGCGCCCGGAACGGCGCCGTCATCACCGGCAGCGCGATCATGATCGCGACCATCGTGGCCGGGATCGACAGCTCGACGATCATCACCCGGTTCAGGGTGCCCAGCAGCATGACCGTGGCCATGCCGACCGAGACCTGGAACAGCGACAGCCGCAGGATCTGGCGCAGCGGGAAATCGTCGGACACCGCGTCCGCGAAGGGCAGGTAACGCAGGCTCAGTTGAGCCATTCTGCGGGCGCCGATGATCAAGGGTCCAGCTCCATCGCCTGGCTGATATAGAAGCCCCGCGCGACCCGATGCACCGGCCGCAGATGGCCCTTGACGCCCGCCTTGCGCAGCGCGCTCGCGATCCGGGCCTCGGCATGGGGAATGATCCGCGGCGAGCGGTCGGAGCGCGGGAACAGCTTGCCGGTCACATGCATGACCGACAGAAGCGGGGTCTTGGGCGCGACGGTGAAGACGATCTTGCCGCGGGTCCGGGGCGCAAGGCGGCCCAGTGCCGCCGCGATATCGGCCGCCTTGTAGTGGATCAGGCTGTCCATCGCCATGACGTAGTCGAAACTGCCCAGCCGGTCGGACAGCATGTCGCCGGCGACAAAGGTGATCTGCCGGTGGTATTTCTCCGGGATGCGGCTTTTCGCAACATCAAGAAGGCTTTGCGAGATGTCGCAGGCGACGACCTCGGCCCCCTTCTTGACCAGTTCCAGCGTCATCGGACCGGCGCCGCAACCGGCATCGAGCACGCGCCTGCCGCTCAGGTCATCGGGCAGGCGCGCGAGCATCGCCGCGCGCATCTGGTCGCGTCCCTCGCGCACCGTCTGGCGGATGCGTGAAACGGGCGCGTCCGAGGTCAGCCTTTCCCAGGTCTTCGACGCCGTGCGATCGAAGTAGTGTTCCAGCCGCTCTCGGGTCTTGGCGTAGCTGTCCATTTGCGGCCGTTCCTCAATCGAACCCGAGCAATTCGAAGATCTCGCGGTCCGGCAGCGGCGCGGGCGCAAGCGGTTCGGTGCCGTTCCACAGCGTCTCGGCCACCCGGATATACTCGGCGCGGCACATCACTGCGTCCTCGTCATCGGGCATCTCGAACAGCGTCTTCTTCATCAGGCGCGAGCGCCGGATCGCGTCGACCAGCGGCATATGCGCGATCCGCTTGAAGCCGACGCGGTTACAATACTTGTCGACCTGGTCGGTATCCTCGGACCGGTTCGCGATGCAGCCCGCGAGCCGCACGTTGTAATTCTTGGACTTGGCCTGAACGGCGGCGATGATGCGGTTCATCGCGTAGATCGAGTCGAAATCGTTCGCCGTCACGATCACCGCGCGGTCGGCATGCTGCAACGGTGCCGCGAAGCCCCCGCAGACCACGTCGCCCAGCACGTCGAAGATCACCACGTCGGCATCTTCGAGCATGTGGTGCTGTTTGAGGAGTTTCACCGTCTGGCCCACGACATAGCCGCCGCAGCCCGTGCCCGCGGGCGGGCCGCCGGCCTCGACGCACATCACGCCGTTGAAGCCCACGGTCACGAAATCCTCAGGGCGCAGTTCCTCGGGGTGGAAATCGACCTCCTTCAGCACGTCGATCACCGTGGGTTGCAGGTGGCCCGTCAGGGTGAAGGTCGAATCATGCTTGGGGTCGCAGCCGATCTGAAGCACGCGCTTGCCCAGCATGGAAAAGGCCGCGGACAGGTTCGACGAGGTCGTCGACTTGCCGATGCCACCCTTGCCGTAGATCGAGAAGACCTTGGCCCCCTCGATCTTCATCGTCTCGTCCTGATGGACCTGGACAGAGCCTTCGCCGTCCTCGCCTCTCAGCAGCGGAATTCCGTCTCTGGGGCTCATTGGTTCCCTCCGTTCGCGGCTCTATTCGGCCGCCACTATGCCTTCGAGCCGGTCTTCCAGCTCGTCGGCGGCCGCCTGAAGCGCGGCCAGGGTTTCGGCGTCGGGTTGCCAGTAGTTGCGGTCATGCGCTTCCAGCAGCCGGTTTGCAAGCTTGGCCGAAGCCGCCGGGTTCAGGCTGGACAGCCGTTTGCGCATCTCTTCGTCCAGAACGAAGGTTTCCGACAGCCTTTGATACACCCAGGGCTCCACTTGGCCAGTCGTTGCCGACCATCCCAGAGTGTTGGTGACCTGCGCCTCGATCTGACGCACGCCTTCGTGCCCGTGTTTCAGCATGCCCTCGAACCACTTGGGGTTCAGGCTGCGGGACCGGGTTTCAAGAGCGACCTGCTCCTTGAGCGTGCGCACCTTGCCTTCGCCGCGGGTCGTGTCGCCGATATAGACGGCGGCCTCTTCGCCCTTGGCCCGTTTCACCGCGCGAGAGATCCCGCCCAGCGTGTCGAAATAGTGGTCGACCGTGGTCACGCCCAGTTCCACGCTTTCGAGGTTCTGATAGGCGATGTCCACGTCCTTGAGCGTCTGCTGCAACAGCGCGGCATTGGCCGTGGACTTGCCGTCGCGGCCATAGGCAAAGCTCTTGCGCGCCTCGTAGGCGTCGGCCAGCTCGTCCTCTTCGCCCCAGGCGCCCGAGTCGATCAGCCCGTTGACATTCGCCCCATAGGCCCCCTCGGCATTCGAGAAGACCCGCAGGCTGGCGGTGTCCATGTCGACGCCCATCTTCTGGGCATGTGCCAGCGAATGGGCGCGGATGAAGTTCATCTCCAGCGGCTCGTCCTCGGCCATCGCGGCCTTCCAGGCGGCCTCGGCCAGCATCCTTGTCTGAAGCGGAAGCAGGTCGCGGAAGATGCCCGAAAGCGTCATCACCACGTCGACCCGCGGGCGTCCCAGTTCGGCAAGCGGCACCAGATCGGCCCCGCACAGCCGACCATAGCTGTCGAAGCGCGGCTTCGCCCCCATCAGGGCCATGGCCTGCGCGATCGGGCCGCCGTCGGACTTGATGTTGTCGGACCCCCACAGCACCATCGCGACGGAGCGCGGCGGGGTGGGATGCGCCTCAAGCAGCTTCTGCGCCTGTTTCGCGCCTTCCTGCATGGCGAACATCGTCGGCATGCGGAACGGGTCGAAGGCGTGGATGTTGCGCCCCGTCGGCAGCACCTCGGCCGACCGGATCAGGTCGCCGCCGGGCACCGGCTGGATGTAGCGCCCGCCCAGCGCGCGCAGCAGCGCGGGGATTTCCACATCCTGTTGCAGCCAGTGATCGACGCGCGCCCGGGTGTCGTCATCGACCTCGCACATCACGCGCAGGTGCTCGGCGCGCTCGGCATCGGTGACGGTTCGGCCCAGCACATGCAGCCCGTCGGGGATCAGCGCATCCTCGGTTTCCAGCAGTTTCAGCCACAGCTTTTCGGGCGGCGTGCCGCCCATGTCGACCGCCTCGGCCTGCATGCGGATCAGCTCTTCCAGATCGGCCTGCTCGGGCGAGCCCGGCTCCATCTGGCGCCAGCGCGTCAGGCTGTCCTTGAGCTCTTGCAACCCCTTGTAGAGGCCCGATGCCGCCAGCGGGGGCGTCAGGTGGGTGATCGTCACCGCGTTCGACCGCCGCTTGGCCAGCGTCGCCTCGGAAGGGTTGTTCGAGGCGTAGAGATAGACGTTCGGCATGTCGCCGATCAGACGGTCCGGCCAGTCGCGCGCGCCCATGCCCGCCTGCTTGCCCGGCATGAATTCCAGCGCGCCATGCATCCCGAAATGCAGCAGGACATCCGCGCGGAAGGCGTTCTTGAGCCAGAGGTAGAAGGCGCTGAAGGCATGCGTCGGAGCGAAGCCCTTTTCGAACAGCAGGCGCATCGGGTCGCCCTCGTAGCCGAAGGTCGGCTGCACGCCCACGAAGACATTGCCGAACTGGCGGCCCAGCACGAAGACGCCGCGCCCGTCCGAGCGGATCTTGCCCGGCGCGGGGCCCCAGACCGCCTCGATTTCGGAAAGCCAGGGCGTGCCGCGCACGATGTCGTCGGCGGGAACATGGGCGGCGACATTCGCCTCCTGCCCGTATTGCTTGGCATTGCCTTCAAGGATCGACAGGCGCAATTCGTCCACGCTGGCGGGCAGTTCGCCCAACTCGTAGCCCTCGGATTTCATCCGGTGCAGCGTGTTGAATAGGCTCTCGAAGACAGACAGATAGGCGGCGGTGCCCACCGCGCCCGCATTCGGCGGGAAGCCGAACAGGATCACGCCGACCTTGCGTTCGGCGACCTCGGATCGGCGCAGGCGTGCCAGTTTCTCGACGCGGGCGGCCAAGATCGCCACCCGTTCCGAACAGGCGGCCATTTCCTTGGTTTCGGCGATGCAGACGCAGCCCTTGGGGCAGCCCTGGCAACCCTCGGGGCCGTGGCGGCCGCCGAAGACGGTGGGCGAAATGGCCCCGTCAAGCTCGGGCAGCGCAATCAGCATGGTGGTTTCCACCGGGCCGAGACCGCCCGAGGATGCCCCCCACTGGCCCAGCGTCTGGAATTCCAGCGGGTGCGCGGCGACGTAAGGGACGTCGAGTTCGCTCAGCACCTCGACCGCGGCATCGCTGTCGTTATAGGCGGGGCCGCCGATCAGGCTGAACCCGGTCAGCGAAACCAGCGTGTCGACATGCACCTCATGCTCGCCTTTGAAATAGGCGTGGATCGCGGGGCGCGCGTCCAGACCGCCGGCGAAGGCCGCGATCACGCGGATGCCCCGCTCTTCCAGCGCGCGGATCACCGCGTCGTAATGGGCGGTATCGGACGCCAGGATATAGGACCGCATCAAGAGGATGCCGACCGTGGCCACCGGCTGCGCGGGGCGCGGCAGGTCGGCGGGATCGGTGGTGATGCCGTGCGGCAGGTCGGGGTGATAGAGACCCACCTCGGGGTATTCGACCGGCGCCTCGGAATGGGCCCCGCGCCAAGCCTTTTCATGGGCATAGCGCGAGATCAGGAAGCGGATCATCTGCTCGACATTGTCGTCCGAGCCGCCCAGCCAGTATTGCATGGTCATGAACCAGGCGCGCAGATCCTGAGCCTTGCCGGGGACGTATTTCAGCATCTTCGGCAGGCGGCGCAGCATGGCCATCTGCTTTTCGCCGCCGCCCTTGGGCGCGCCGCCCTCCTTGGAGCCACGCAGCTTCTTCAACAGCTTCATCGGCCCCGAGGCGGGTTTCATCATGTCCAGATCGCCCATTCGGGTCAACTGAACGATCTGCTTGTCCGCGATCACGCCGATCATCGCGTCGCAGGAGTCGCGCCTGGCCTGAAGCTCGGGCAGGATCGCGGTGATGTGTTCCTCGATGAACAGCAGGTTGGCGATGATGATGTCGCCATGCAGCACGTCGTCCTTGGCGCGGGCCAGCGCCTCGGGGTTCTCTGCCCAGGTCGCAGCGGCGTGGACAGAAACGGTCAGCCCCGGAAAGTCGTCACGCAGCCGCTCGGTGACACGGGCCGCAGGACCCGCCGAATGCGAATCCAGCGTGACGATGACGACTCGGTAACCGGGGATGTGACGATCATCGCGCATAATGTGCCTTTGCCTCGTACAAGGTTTCGACGCTGATCCGGGTCACGCCCTTTTCGAGCGCGAATTTCTCGGTGTTCCGCTTGGCCTTGCCGCGCACGAAGAAGGGGATCTTCTTCAACTCGCGCTCGGCGTCGGACAGCCAGACGATGTTTCCCTCCGCAGGCGCCGCGTCGGCCGCAGCCATGGCGGGCTCGGGCTCGGCCACGGGCACCTCGTCCAGCGAGCGCAGCTTGGCGGCACCCCCATGGTGCGAGGCACCGGCCTCGTCGTGGAACTCGAAATCCTCGCGGAACATGTGCAGCAGGTGCTCTTCGAGGCCCATCACCAGCGGGTGAACCAGGGTGTCGAAGATCACGTTCGCCCCCTCCCAGCCCATGACGGGGGAGTAGCGGGCGGGGAAATCCTGCACGTGGACGGGCGCCGAGATCACCGCGCAGGGGATGCCCAGCCGCTTGCCGATATGACGCTCCATCTGGGTGCCAAGGATCATCTCGGGCGCCAGATCCTCGATCGCCTTCTCGACCTCGAGATAATCGTCGGTGATCAGCGCCTCGACGCCGTAGTCCTTGGCCAGCGCACGGATGTCGCGGGCGAATTCGCGGTTGTAGCAGCCCAGCCCCACGACCTCGAAGCCCATCTCGTCGCGGGCCATGCGGGCCATGCATTTGACATGCGTCGCGTCGCCGAACAGGAAGACCCGCTTGCCGGTCAGGTAGGTCGAGTCGACCGATTGCGAATACCATGGCATCCGCAGGCGGCTGTCGTCGAATTTCGGCGGAACACCCGCCAGCCCCGCGACCTCCGCGATGAAATCGCGGGTCGCGCCGACGCCGATGGGCACCACCTTGGTATAGGGCTGGCCCAGGGTCTTTTCGGCCCAGCGCGCCGCAGCCTCGGCATGTTCGGGATACATCAGCACGTTGAAATGGGCCGCCCCCATCCGGGTGATGTCGGCGGGCGTCGCGCCCATCGGGGCGACCACGTTCACCCCGATCCCCATCTCCTCCAGCAGCGCGGTCACCTCGACGATGTCGTCGCGGTGGCGAAAGCCAAGGCCGGTGGGGCCGATCAGGTTGGCCGAAACATGCGCGGTGCGCTCCATCGGGCGGGCCAGCGCCTTGACGATCTGGAAGAAGGTCTCGTCGGTGCCGAAGTTTTCCTTGCGCTGGTAGCTCGGCAGTTCCAGCGGGATCACCGGAACGGGCAGATCCATGGTTTCCGACATGCCGCCGGGATCGTCCTGGATCAGTTCCGCCGTGCAGGACGACCCCACGATCAGCGCCTGCGGCTTGAACCGGTCATAGGCATCCTGCAGCGCGGTCTTGAACAGGTTCGCGGTATCCGCGCCCAGATCACGCGCCTGGAAGGTCGTATAGCTGACCGGCGGGCGATGGTTGCGCCGCTCGATCATGGTGAACAGCAGGTCGGCATAGGTGTCGCCCTGGGGCGCATGCAGGACGTAGTGCAGGCCCCTCATGCCCGTGGCAACGCGCATGGCACCCACATGGGGCGGGCCCTCGTAGGTCCAGACCGTCAGCTTCATGCCGCGCCCTCCAGACCGCTCAGCAGCGCGCGGCGGCGCAGCGGGCGGGCGAACAGGCCGGCAAGATCGCCCGCCTGTTCATAAAGATGAACGGGGGTGAAGACGAGCTCAATGGCCCATTTCGTCGCCATGCCCTCGGCCTCCAGCGGGTTGGCAAGGCCCAGCCCGCAGACCGTCAGATCGGGCCGTGCGGCGCGGCAGCGCTCAAGCTGCAGATCCACGTCCTGCCCCTCGGCGATGACAGGCCCTTCGGCCAAGAGGTCAAGATCGGGGCCCACGATCTGCTTGTTGATGAAGGGCGCGCCCACCTCGACGGCCGTCATGCCACATTCGCGGGTCAGGAACCGGGCCAGCGGGATTTCCAGCTGGCTGTCGGGGAAGAAGAAGATCGACTTGCCGCGCAGCGTCTCGGCCGCCGCGGCGACGGACTTGCGGGCGCGGGCGCGGGGGGCGTCGGTGACGCGGGCAAAGGTGTCGGCATCGACGCCGAATTCCTGCGCAATGGTCCAGAGCCAGGCAGTGGTGCCCTCTTCGCCGAAGGGGAAGGGCGCCGACAGAAGGCGCGCGCCGCGGCGTTCGAGGAAGGCGGCGGTCTCGTTCAGGAAGGGCTGGGTCAGCGCGACGACGGTGTTGGCGCCGATGCCCGGCGTCTCGGCCGCGCGGTGGGCGGGCAGGCAGCGAACCGGCGCCACGCCCATGTCGCGCAGGAGGCCCAGCGCCTGATCCTCGACCACATCGGGCAGCGCGCCGACCAGCAGAAGCTGGCGCTCGTCGGTGTCGGGCAAGGTCGGCACCATGGCGGCAAGGCAGGCATCCTCGCCCTCGGTAAAAGTCGTCTCGATGCCCGAGCCGGAATAGTTCAGCACCCGCACATGCGGGGCGTGCCGCTGGGTCAGACGCTCGGCCGCGCGGTACAGGTCAAGCTTGATGACCTCGGACGGGCATGAGCCGACAAGGAAGAGTTGACGGATGTCGGGACGGCGGGCCAGCAGGCGGCCCACCTCGCGATCCAGTTCCTCGTTCGCGCAGGCAAGCCCGGCCAGATCCTTCTCTTCCAGGATGGCGGTGCCGAAGCGCGGCTCGGCAAAGATCATCACACCGGCGGCCGATTGCAGCAGATGCGCGCAGGTGCGCGAGCCCACGACCAGGAAGAACGCGTCCTGCATCTTGCGGTGCAGCCAGATGATGCCAGTCAGGCCGCAGAAAACCTCGCGCTGGCCGCGCTCCTTCAGGACGGGGGTGTTGCGGCATCCCGCGGCGGGCAATTGGGGCGCGAAGTCCTTCATGCCATCGCCCCCACCTGATCAGATTGGCCCTGCAGCCGGGCCATGCGCAGTTTCCAGAGGAATTGCGCGGCATTGATGACATAGGCCGCATAGGCCGCCAGCGCGACATACATCTGCCCTTCGGGACCGAAATTGCCGGTGAACAGCGCCCACAGGTAAAGCGTGTGCAGGAAGATCACCAGCATCGAGAAGACGTCTTCCCAGAAGAATGCCTTGGCGAACAGATACTTGCCGAAAACGACCTTTTCCCAGATCGCGCCGGTGACCATGATGGTGTAAAGCACCAAGGTCTTGACCACGATCGAGATCGTCGCCGCCTCGTAGCCCGCCCCGGTCCAGAGATAGCGGACCACCAGGGCCAGCGAGGCGAGGAACACCAGGAACTGCACCGGCGCGAGTATGCCCTGAACGACCGTCCAGACGGTTTCATCTCGTCTCTGGCGCTCTTCCGGCGTATAGAGTTGGACCACCTTGCCGGCGGCTCCGCGTGTCTTCGACATCCTCCGACTCCCTGACAGACGGTGGCGGGGTCAAGGTAGATCCCGGGAGCGGAAAGTGTCAATTGTAATTTACACTCTTTCCGTCTACACTCTCCCTGTGAGGAGAGGTTTCGCCCTACGAGGCTCAGCGGCCAAAGCCACGTAAAATCATAAGGCTAGACCGTTTTGACTTGATTCCTCTCCACAGGGCGGCAAGGAAGTGTCAATTGGCTTTGACAATGCTGGACAGGGACAGGACGGGGGCCGCGGCCGGGTGGCGGCGAATCCGCTCCGAAGACGATCGGGAGGGTCCGCAGGATGCATGACACGCGCAAGGACCAGGCATCCGGGGACCATGACCGGCATGGCGATGTCAAGTCCCTTGCCGCGCAGGTGCTTTCGGCCCTTGCCCAGCGCTCCGGGCAGTCCGCGCATATGCTGGACGAGGCGCTGCTGGCGCGGTTCTGCAGCGACGTCCTGAAGGCCGGCAAGTCGATCCAGACGGATTCGGTGACCGAGTTGCAGCGCCATGGAGCCGATGTCGCAACGATCCTCGACGGCTATATCCCCGCGGCGGCGCGCGAACTGGGCGAGCGCTGGTGCCGCGACGAACTCGGTTTTGCGGATGTCACGATGGGCGCCGCGCGGTTGCAGGCCATCCTGCGCGAACTCAGCGCGCCCTGGGTGACCGACGCGATGACGCCGGCGGATGCACCCAATGTCATGCTGATCGTGCCGCTCGAGGAATTCCATACGCTTGGCGGTATGAGTGCGGCAAGCCAGTTGCGCCGGATGGGCATCTCGGTCTGCCTCTGTCTCGGCCAGTCCGAGGAAGAGATCCTGCAGAAGGTCGCGGCGCGGCGCTTCGACATGATCGCGATTTCCGTCTCCTGCCGCCAGAAGCTTGACGCGGCGCGCCGCCTGATCGGCGAGATCCGCGCGGCGGCAAGCGGTGCGGTGCCGATCGTGATCGGTGGGCGGGTGGTCGAGACGTCGGACGATGTCTGCGCGCTGACCGGGGCGGATCACGCCACGGCCGACCCGCGCGAAGCCTTGAACCTGTGCGGGGTCCGGGCGCCGGTTCCGGCGCCGCATGATCGCCTGGCGAGGATCTGAACATGTGGGGGCAGCCGGAATGGCCGTGTGGGTCAGGGTGACGTCACGGGGCACGAAATACTGGAGCAGTGGCGCAGTGCCGCTGATCGCCCCCGAGATGCTGGGCGAGATCATCGCCACGGCATCCGACCTTGCGATCGTGATCTCGCTGGAGGGCCGGATCCTGTCGGTGCTGGTGAATGCCGGGCATCGCGCCCATGGCCAGCTGGACCATTGGGAAGGCTGTGACATCCGCGACGTGCTGACCGAGGACAGCCAGCCCAAGCTGGAGGCCAAGCTGAGGCTGTTCACCGAGTGTGGCGACAGCGTCCGCGCGGTGGAGTTGAACCACACCGACGGCAAGATCTGGGATTTCCCGGTGCGCTACTCCTTCCACCGGATCGGCCCGAACGGCAGCGTCCTGCTGATGATGGGTCGCGACCTGCGCCCCATCGCCGAGATGCAGATGCAGCTGATCGAGGCGCAGATGGCGCTGGAGCGGGATTACGAGACCCAGCGCGAATACGACACCCGTTATCGCGTGCTCAGCGAGGCGACGCAGGACGCCTTCGTCTTCGTGGGCACAAAGTCGGGCCGGGTGATCGACGCCAACCCGCCCGCCTGCGCAATTCTAGGTGTGACGCGCAACGACCTGATCGGCAGCGCGTTCGCCCAGGAGTTCGATGGCCGCCGGCGGGCCGAGTTCGTCGAGACCCTGAACCTGCGCGCGATGGACAATGCCGCCGAACCTTTGCCGGCCGAAGCGCGGCGCACCCGCATCCCGCTGCGGGTCGTGCCCACCGCGTTCCGCGCGGCGGGCGAGCCGTTGATCCTGTGCCGGCTCGATCGCGCCGATTTGGCGGGCAGCGCTGCAACCGAGATGGGCGAGACCCTGCGCGCCTTTTTCGAGGAGGGGGTGGACGCGATCGTCTTCACCGATCCCGACGGCACGATCCTGACCGCGAACGAAAGCTTCCTGGGTCTGGCGGACGCGCCGCAGGTCGCCTCGGTCAAGGGGCGTTCGCTCGGCGATTACCTGGCGCGCGGCAGCGTCGATCTGCGCGTTCTGGTCGAGAACGCGGTCCGCTCGGGCCAGATGCGGATGTTCGCGACCAAGCTGGCCGGGGCGTATGGCGCGCAAATCTCGGTCGAGATCTCGGCCACCTACCTGTCGGATCAGGGCCATCCCTGCATCGTCTTCGTGATCCGAGACGCAAGCCGACTGGAAGGCGTGCGCAAGCCCGGCGTTGCCGTGTCGGACGACGCGATGCGCAGCGTGATGGAACTGGTCGGCTCGGCCACGCTGAAGGACATCGTCGCCGAGACGACCGACGTGGTGGAAAAGATGTGCATCGAGACCGCGGTCGAACTGACCCGCAACAACCGGGTGGCCGCGGCCGAGATGCTGGGGCTGTCGCGCCAGAGCCTTTATGTGAAGCTCCGCAAATACGGGCTTCTGAGTCGAGACGGGGGCCACGACTGAGCCCCGACATGAGGATTTTCAGCCCCGAGCGGGTCAGGGAGAGCATGCGCAAGACATGACCGACATATCCAACGCCCAGCCCCGGCGCCTGCCGGAGCCCGCCGCCATGGTGACGCTGATCAAGCCGATCACCTGGTTCCCGCCGATGTGGGCCTATCTCTGCGGCACCGTCTCGTCGGGGGTCTCGCCGCTGTCCAGCCCCGGCCTTGTGCTTCTGGGCATGTTCCTTGCGGGTCCCGTGGTCTGCGGCATGAGCCAGGCGGCGAATGACTGGTGCGACCGGCATGTGGATGCGATCAACGAACCCTATCGCCCGATCCCCTCGGGGCGCATCCCCGGCCGCTGGGGGCTGTGGATCGCGCTGGCGATGTCGGCGCTGTCGCTGGTGATCGGCTGGCAGCTTGGCCCCTGGGGCTTTGGCGCGACCGTGCTGGGCGTTGCCGCGGCCTGGGCTTATTCGGCGGAACCCGTGCGGTTGAAGAAATCGGGCTGGTGGGGGCCGGGTCTGGTCGGCCTGTCCTACGAGACGCTGCCCTGGTTCACCGGGGCCGCAGTGCTCGCCGCGGGGGCGCCGTCGATCTACGTCGTCGTGATCGCGCTGCTATACGGGATCGGTGCGCACGGGATCATGACGCTGAACGATTTCAAGGCGCTGGAGGGTGACCGGCAGACGGGCGTCAACTCGCTGCCCGTGACGCTGGGCCCCGAAAAGGCGGCCTGGGTGGCCAGCATCGGGATGGCGGTGCCGCAGGTCTTGGTGATCGCGCTGCTCTGGCTCTGGGATCGGCCGTTCCATGCTGCGGGTGTTGGCGCCGTCCTACTGGTGCAGTTCTGGGCGATGTCGGTGATGATGAAGGACCCCAAGGGCAAGGCCCCCTGGTATAACGGCGTGGGCGTCGTGCTGTACGTCTCGGGCATGATGATCTCGGCCTTCGCGATCCGCACACTGGGGGCCGGTGCATGACGCTGTCCTGGCTTCAGATCGTCCGGCTGGGCGTGGTGCAGATGTGCATCGGGGCGGTCGTGGTGCTGACCACCACGACCTTCAACCGGCTGATGGTGGTCGAGCTGGCACTGCCGGCGATGCTGCCGGGTTTTCTGGTGGGCCTGCATTACGCAATCCAGATCACGCGGCCGAACTGGGGTTTCCTGTCCGACACAAAGGGCCAGCGCACGCGGTTCATCATCGGCGGCATGGCGGTTCTGGCGCTGGGCGGGTTCGGGGCGGCGGCGGGCGTCGTCGTTCTGGAACAGGACTATGTCTGGGGCCTTGTGGTTTCGCTGCTGGCCTATGTGCTGATCGGCATCGGGGTGGCGGCGTCCGGCACCTGCCTTCTGGCGCTGCTGGCGACCGCCACCGCGCCCGAGCGGCGGGCGGCGGCGGCGACGATCACCTGGCTGATGATGATCGGCGGCATCGCGATAACAGCGGGCGTGGTCGGCCAGTTCCTCGACCCCTACAGCCCCGAGCGGCTGCTGCGCGTGGTGGGCACCGTGGTGATTGCAGCGTTGATGGTCACGACGCTGGCGATCTGGGGCGTCGAACGGCGCGTCGTCACCCGGCGCGAGCCCGAATCCACCCCCTTCCTGCAAGGCTTCCGCGAGATCTGGGCAGAGCGGCGCGCGCGCATCTTCACCTTCTTCGTGTTCCTGTCGATGACCGCCTTCTTCATGCAGGAACTCATCATCGAGCCCTATGCCGGTCTTGTCTTCGGCTATACGCCGGGGCAGTCCACCTCGCTTTCGGGGCTGCAACATGCGGGTGCCTTTGTCGGCATGGTGGTCGTGGGCATCGCCTGCTCGGCGCTTCGGATCGGCCCCTTGCGCAACTGGGTGGTGCTGGGCTGCATCGGCTCGGCACTGGGGCTGTCCTCGGTCGCGGCGCTGGGCAATTACGCGCCGCATCTGCCGCTGGCGCCTGCGGTGATCGCAACGGGCTTCTTCAACGGCGTGTTCACCGTGGCCGCGATCAGCGCGATGATGGCCATGGCGGGCAAAGGCCGCAATGCGCGCGAGGGCACCCGCATGGGAATGTGGGGCGCAGCGCAGGCGATCGCGGCGGGCTTCGGCGGCTTCCTCGGCACTGCTGCGGCGGACCTGATGCGAAGCTTCATGGATGACGCACCGGCCTTCGGCACGGTGTTCATGACCCAAGCGCTGCTGTTCCTGCTCGCGGCCTGGATGGCAGCGAGAATCATCGACTCGAACCGACCCACAACAAAAAACGCGGGCCTTGTCCCGGGGGAGTGAAACACATGATCTTTGACGTTGTCGTTGTTGGTGGCGGCCCTGCCGGGGCCACGGCCGCAGAGGATCTTGCCCGGTCGGGCAAGAAGGTCGCCCTGCTCGACCGCGAGGGGCGGATCAAGCCCTGCGGCGGCGCGATCCCGCCGCGCCTGATGAAGGATTTCGACATCCGTGACGAGCAGCTCGTGGCCAAGATCGACACCGCGCGCATGATCTCGCCCTCGGGCCGCTATGTCGACATCCCGATCGAGAACGGCTTTGTCGGCATGGTCGACCGCAAGGATTTCGACCCCTTCCTGCGGGCGCGTGCCGAACGCGCCGGGGCCACGCGGTTCACGGGCACCTTCCTGCGCGTCGAGCGCGAGGAGGAAAAGACCTTCCTCGTCTTCCGCGACAAGGAAAGCCGCGAGGAGATCCGGCTTCAGACGAAATACGTCATCGGTGCGGACGGGGCGCGCTCGGACGTGGCCCGCGCCGAGGTGCCGGGCGGCGACAAGATCCCCTATGTCATCGCCTATCACGAGATCATCGCCGCCCCGATGGCGGTGGGCAACTACCAGCCCAACCGCTGCGACGTGATCTATGACGGGCGCATCAGCCCCGATTTCTACGGCTGGGTCTTTCCACACGGGCATACCTGCTCGGTCGGCATGGGCACCGGCGTCGACGGGTTCGACCTGAAGCAGGCCACCGCCGACCTGCGCCGGATGGCCGGGCTGGAGCAGGCCGAGACGCTGCGGAAAGAGGGCGCGCCGATACCACTGCGCCCGATGGATTGCTGGGACAATGGCCGCGACGTGGTCGTGGTGGGCGATGCCGCGGGCACCGTCGCGCCCAGCTCGGGCGAGGGCATTTACTACGCGATGTATGGCGGGCGGATCGGCGCGACGGCGGTGTCGGCCGCGCTGGCCTCGGGCCGGGCATCGGATCTGAAACTGGCGCGCCAGATGTTCATGAAGGATCACAAGATGACCTTCCGCGCCCTGCAAAGCATGCAGGATGCCTATTACCACAGCGACGAGCGGCGCGAGCGGTTCGTCTCGCTCTGCCACGACGTGGACGTGCAAAGGCTGACCTTCGAAAGCTACATGAACAAGAAGCTGACGAAGAAGCGCCCGCTGGCCCATATCAAGATCGGCATCAAGAACGTCGCCCACCTGACCGGCCTCGTCTCGCCGCAATACACATGAGCGAGATGATCCCGGCCTGGGTGAATGGCGAACTGACCCCCGTTGAGAAGCTGGAGGCCCATCAAAAGGGCCTTCGACACAAGGCGATTTCGGTCTTCGTGATGGATGGCGACCGCGTGCTGTTGCAGCGCCGGGCACTGGGCAAGTACCACACGCCCGGCTTCTGGACGAACACCTGCTGCACCCATCCCCGCTGGGACGAAAGCGCCGGGGACTGTGCCCGGCGGCGGCTGAGGGAAGAACTGGGGATCACGGACCTTTCGCTCGATTTCCGCCAGCAGGTGGAGTACCGCGCCGATGTGGGCAACGGTCTGATCGAGCATGAAGTGGTCGATATCTTCGTCGCGCCCGCCGGGCCTGACCTGCGGATCGAGATGAACCCCGACGAGGTGATGGATGTCAGGTGGATCGACCTGCCCGACCTCGACCGTGCGGTAAGGGACGAGCCCGACGCCTACACGCCCTGGCTGAGGATCTATCTCGACCAGCACCGCGAGAGCATCTTCGGTTCCCTGTCGCCCGCCTAGGGCGGCCCGCCCGCCGGTCGGCCGGATCATCATCCGGTCGGCCGACGGGGCCTGTCAGTCGAACCACGAAAACAGGCTGCCAAGCGCGGTGCGCTGCGGCGGCTTGCAGGAGAGCTTGCGCAAGAACTCGGCGAGTTCGGCCTGCTCGACATGACCCGCGGCCACGGCCACCTCGAACCAGCGCCGCTGCCGCGTCCGGCGATATTTCCAGTCGCGGCGCAATCGCTCGACCAGCATCGGAAACATCTCGACCTCGCAGGAGATCGCCGCGCCATCCGGCATGATCCTGTCGTAACGGTAACGGCCGATCGGGTTGATGCCGACATGGCCAACGGCACCGGCGCGATCAAGGGCCTGGATTTCGGCGAATTTCCAGGGAATCGCACCGTTGATGCGCCATCCCTTGGGCATGACCCAGCGCCCCGAACCGCGCGCGGCGACCATCAGCACGAAAAGCGTTCCGTCCGAACTCCAGCGCATCGGGATTGCGGCGATTTCGGTTCCGTTTCGGGATCTGTCGCGATGGGCCATCATGTCCTGAGCACCTCTCGCCGGCTTGAACCCTCACATCTTTCGCGGATGGTCCGGCGACGAACCGAAAACCGCAGCAAAAAACAACAGTCCACACTGTAGTCGGCGAAAGACAAGGGAATGTTGCCGGGGCGCGCGCTGGTCTCAGACGTTGCGCGAGAACAGGCCCAGAACCGGCATGACCGCGAATTTCACCAGCGGGATCATCAGCCCGCCCAGCAAAAGACCGATCATTCCGTCAAGCCCGGCGGTCACCGCCCATTCGGTAGCTGGGCCGAACTGATCGGGAATGGCCTCGGCCGCAGCGGCCGCGATATGGTGGATGCCGATATAGGGCGCCTTTACCCCCAGTTCGTAAAGGCCATGGACGATGATCGAGCCTCCGACCCAGATCATGGCCGCGGTGCCGACGACGACCAGAAGCCGCATGAAATGCGGCATGGCGCGCACGATGCCGCCTCCCAGCGCCCGGGTTGCCGCCAGCCGCCCCCTGGCAGCCATGGCAAGCCCCGCGTCGTCGGCCTTGACGATCAGCCCGACAACGCCATAGACCGCAACCGTGATGATAAGCCCCGCCACCGCCAGGGCACCGGCCACCTGCCACAACGCCATCCCGTCGGGCAGTGCGGCCAGGGTGATCGTCATGATCTCGGCCGACAGGATGAAATCGGTCTTGATCGCCCCTTTCACCTTTTTCGCTTCGAGGTGGGGATCGGCCTCTTTCCGTTGGGCCAGCGCCTGCCCGTCATGGCCGGGGTGCAGCGCGTGCCAGATCTTTTCTGCCCCCTCGAAGCACAGATAGGCGCCCCCCAACATCAGCAGCGGCGCAATCGCCCATGGCGCAAAGGCCGACAGCAGCAGCGCCAGCGGCAGCAGGATCACCAGCTTGTTGAAGGCCGACCCCCTGGCGATGCTCCAGACGATCGGCAATTCGCGGTCGGCGGAAAAGCCATGGACGTATTTCGGCGTTACGGCGGCATCGTCGATCACCGCGCCTGCGGCCTTGGAGGATGCCTTGACGGCCTGCCCCACGACATCGTCCACCGAGGCCGCTGCCACCTTGGCGATGGCCGCCACGTCGTCGAGAAGCGCCAGAAGCCCGCTCATCCACCCTGCCCCGCGGCAGCAACACCGATTGCGAGCATAGTCGCCGTCAGTCGGCGAACAAGCCCGTTCAGACAGGCTGCGCTCCGGCGTGGGAGGCGTTGCGCATCGCCGCAAGCACGCAGATCGGCAGGGTCAGCAGCACCCCGAAACCCAGCGGCGGCAGCGCGACAAGAACGGTCAGCACGATCATCACGATGGCGCCGACCCTCGTGGCATAGAACATGCCGAAGGGGCTGAGCAGCAGCGCCGCGAGTGCGGCGACGGCGATATTATCGCCGCAGCAAGGGCAGGTGTCGTCGTCGAGCGGGCGGGCGTCACCGAAGCTTCGGGCCATGTCTGTCCCCGCATGTTGCCTGATGACCCGGCGCCGTGCCGTGCCGGACGTCCATGCGACAAGCCTGGGTGCGGAATGGGGCCCGAATGGCGCGGCCGCCGGGGAATTGCGTGAAACTTCTCGTCAATTCAAGCGGCCGCGACCGGATCAGAAATCCAGATTGGCCACGCTCAGCGCGTTCTGCTGGATGAACTCGCGCCGGGGTTCCACGACATCGCCCATCAGCTTGGTGAATATGTCGTCCGCCTCGACCAGATCCTCGATGCGCACCTGAAGCAAGGTGCGCGCCTCGGGATCCAGCGTGGTTTCCCACAACTGGTCGGGGTTCATTTCGCCCAAGCCCTTGTAGCGCTGCAATGTCAGGCCCTTTTCGCCCTCGGTCAGGATCGCGTCCAGCAGCCCGCTGGGCGCGTGAATCGGCTGGTCGCGGTCCTTGCGCACCAGCGCCGCGGTTGCCCCGTAGACCTCCTGCAGCTTTTCAGTGAACCCGCCAAGCCGCCGCGCCTCGGCCGAGCGCAGCACCTGCCCGTCCAGCACGCGGACCTCCTCGACACCGCGCACCACCCGGGCGAAACGCAGACCGTGGTCCTGGGTCGGCCGCCCCTGCCAGCCGCGCTCGTATTCCAAAGCGATCAGGTCCAGCCGCTCCGCCACGCGGTCGGCCACCCCCTGAAGGTCCATGTCGATCTGGCCCGCCAGAAAGGCCCCGGCGATCGCGGCCTGTTCCAGGATATGCGACGGGTAATGCGTCGGGAACGCCTGAAGGACGCGCCGCACCTGCCGCGCCTCCTCGACCACGCGGGCGAGGTCCTGCCCCACGATTTCTTCACCAGAGCCCAGCCGCAGAAACGCGCCCTCGATGCCCATGGCGATCAGGTAATCCTCAAGCGCGGCCTGATCCTTCAGATAGACCTCGGACTTGCCGCGGCTGACCTTGAACAGCGGCGGCTGCGCGATGTAGAGGAAGCCGCCCTCGATCACCTGCGGCATCTGCCGGAAGAAGAACGTCAAGAGAAGCGTGCGGATATGCGCGCCGTCCACATCGGCGTCGGTCATGATGACGATCTTGTGGTAGCGCAGCTTGGAAATGTCGAACTCGTCGCGCCCGATCCCGGTGCCGAGTGCGGTGATCAGCGTGCCGATCTCCTGGCTGGACAGCATCCGGTCAAAGCGCGCGCGTTCGACGTTCAGAATCTTGCCTCTGAGCGGCAGCACCGCCTGATTGGCACGCGCCCGTCCCTGTTTGGCCGATCCGCCCGCGCTGTCGCCCTCGACGAGGAAGATTTCCGATTTCGCCGGATCGCGTTCCTGGCAATCGGCCAGCTTGCCGGGCAGGCTGGCCACGTCCATCGCCGTCTTGCGCCGGGTCAGTTCGCGCGCCTTGCGCGCTGCCTCCCGGGCCAGGGCCGCCTCGATGATCTTGCCGACGATCTGGCGGGCCTGCTGCGGGTTCTCCTCGAACCATTCGGCCAACTTCTCGTTCACCAGGCCCTCGACCGCGGGCCGCACTTCGGAACTGACCAGCTTGTCCTTGGTCTGGGAACTGAATTTCGGGTCAGGCACCTTGACCGACAGCACGCAGGTCAGCCCCTCGCGCGCGTCGTCCCCGGTGAAGTTGACCTTCTCGCGCTTGGCGATCCCGCTCGACATCGCGTAATTGTTGATCGTCCGTGTCAGCGCACCCCGAAAGCCCGCAAGGTGGGTGCCACCGTCGCGCTGGGGGATGTTGTTGGTAAAGGGCAGCACCGTCTCGTGGTAGCTGTCGTTCCACCACATCGCGATCTCGACACCGATCCCGTCACGTTCGCCCACGATGAAGATCGGCTCGGCCATCACCGGGGTCTTGTGCCGGTCGAGATAGCGCACGAATTCGCGCACGCCGCCTTCGTAGAACAGTTCGGACCGCAGCGGCTCGGCCGGGCGCTTGTCCTCCAGCACGATGCGCACGCCCGAGTTCAGGAAGGCGAGTTCCCGCAGCCGGTTCTCCAGCGTCTTGAAGCTGTAGTCGAGGTTCGAGAAGGTATCGAGCGATGCCAGGAACCGCACCTCGGTCCCCTTGCGCCCCTCGGACGGCCCGACCACGCGCAGATGCTCGACGGTGTCGCCACGCTCGAACCGGACGAAATGCTCCTTGCCATCGCGCCAGATCCTGAGTTCCAGCCAGTCCGACAGCGCGTTCACCACCGACACGCCCACGCCGTGCAGACCGCCCGACACCTTGTAGCTGTTCTGGTCGAATTTGCCCCCCGCGTGCAACTGGGTCATGATGACCTCGGCAGCCGAGACGCCCTCTTCCTCGTGGATGCCGACCGGGATACCCCGGCCGTTGTCGCTGACCGACACGCTGGAATCGGCGTGGATCTTCACGCTGACACGATCGGCATGGCCCGCCAGCGCCTCATCGATGCCGTTGTCCACCACCTCGTAGACCATGTGGTGCAGGCCCGAGCCGTCGTCGGTATCGCCGATATACATCCCCGGGCGCTTGCGTACCGCCTCCAGGCCCTTGAGAACCTTGATGGCATCGGCGCCATATTCCTCAGCCTGCCGCGCGTTTTCCGCCATGTCAGCGTTCCTTTTTCTTCTGCGCGATTTATACGGTCTCGTGGTGGGAATGTCACGCGCCGCCCACAATATTTGGTGTCAGGTGAACGGGATCACCAGCCCCACCAGGATCAGCAGCCCGCCCGCAATGCGGTTCGTCCGCCTGAGCACCGTGGGCGAGCTCAGCGTCCGCCGCGCCCGGTCGACGAACAGCGCGAAGACCAGGTTCCCGGCGAACGGCACCGCCATCGAGATCGCGGCCCCGGCATGGCGGATCAGAAGGACGCCCATGACCAGGAACACAAGGCTTGCCACATAGCGCAGCACGACGAGGATCTCGCCATGGGACGAGACCACCCAGCTGACCCCAAGGATCGCCAGAAGCGGCCAGAGCGCATCGCCGATCACCACGCCCAGCGCCAGCGGCCAGGCCGCCCGGAACCCGCCCGCGCCGCCATTGCCACACAGACCGGAACGGGCGTCAGGAACAGAACGAACATCGTTCCCGCATAAAGCAACAGTTCCGAACCCGTCACATTCACCGCATTTCTCTCTCCACCACATGGCTTGTGCCATCGGTTTCAATGACTTCCAGATATTGCGCCCGGCCGCCCAGCGTCTCGAACAGCTCCGCCCCGGTCCCCGTCATCCAGGCCTGCGCCCCCAGCGTACAGATCTCGTCGTAAAGCGCTGCCCGCCGCCCCGCATCCAGATGCGCCGCCACCTCGTCCAGCAACAGCAGCGGCGGCGCCCCGAAATCGGCGGCCAGCGCGCGCGCATTGGCCAGGATCAGCGCGATCAACAGCGCCTTCTGCTCGCCGGTCGAACAGTGCCGCGCCGGAACGCCCTTGGCGGCGAACACGGCCTCAAGATCGGCGCGATGCGGCCCGGTCAGCGTCCGCCCCGCCGCCATGTCGCGCCCCCGCCCCGCCGCCAGCGCGCCCGAGAGCGCCTCGGCCGTTTCGGGATCGGCCCCGTCAGGCCCCGACAACGCCAGGTCCGCCGCCGGAAAGGCCGTCTCGGCCCCGGCCTGCGCCGCCGCCAGACGCGCCAGAGCCGAGCGCCGATTCATCCCGATCGCCGCGCCCGCCTCGGCCATCTGCCCTTCGAGCGCGGCGAACCAATGGGCATCCCGCACCTCGTCCCGCAGCAGCCGGTTGCGCTCGCGCATGGTCTTGTCATAGGCCAGCACGGCCTCGGCATGGGCGGGCTCGAAACTCAGCGCGATCCGGTCCAGGAACCGCCGCCGCCCCTCGGCCCCCTCGATCCACAGCCGGTCCATCGCGGGCACCAGCCACAGCACCCGCGCGATCCGCCCAAGCGCCACCTGCGCCGCCGCCTTGCCGTCGATCCGCACCTGCCGCGTTCCGCCGGGCTCGGCCCAGGTCTCGACCTCATGGACCTGACCGGGCACGTCCAGAACCGCGCCGACCTTCCAGCCCAGCGCCCCCGGCGCCCGTGCCAGATCCTCGGCCGCCGCCCGGCGCAGGCCCCGACCCGGCGACAACAGCGACACCGCTTCCAGAAGATTGGTCTTGCCCGCGCCGTTCGGTCCGAAGATCGCCACCGGCCGCCCGTCCAGCGCCAGCCGCGCCCGCGAATGCGAGCGGAACTGGGCCAGCGTCAAGCCTGTCACCGCGAGCCTGAGCACGCCCCGTCCTTCTTCTGGCCGGAAATATCCCCGCCGGAGGCAATCCGGCGAAGAAGGGCTAGACCCGCATCGGCATCACGACATAGACCGCAGAGCTGTCATTGCCCTCGCGCATCAAGGTCGGATCGCCCGCCGAGTTGAACAGGAACACCGCGTTCTCGCGGTCCACCTGGCTGGCGATTTCCAGCAGGTATTTCGCGTTGAATCCGATCTCCAGCCGCTCGTCGCCATAGGCCACGGCCAGTTCCTCCTCGGCGGCGCCGCTGTCGGGGGCATTGACCGACAGCGTCAGCCGGTCCTCCTCGAGCGCCAGCTTGACCGCGCGCGAGCGTTCCGAACTGACCGTCGCCACGCGGTCCACCGCCTGGGCGAATTCGGCGGCATCCACCTCGAGCCGGCGGGTGTTCCCGGTCGGGATGACCCGGCTGTAATCGGGGAAGGTGCCGTCGATCACCTTGGATATCAGCGTGATCTCGGGCGTCGCGAACCGCACCTTGGTCTCGGACACCGAGACCGCGATCTGCGCCTCGTCATCGTCCAGCAGCTTGCGCAGCTCGCCCACCGTCTTGCGCGGCACGATCACGCCCGGCACCGTCTCGGCCCCTTCGGGCAGGGGTGCGTCGATTCGCGCCAGCCGGTGGCCGTCGGTCGCAACGCAGCGCAGCACCCGGCCACCCTCGCCATCGGCGACATGCATGTAGACGCCGTTCAGGTAATAGCGGGTCTCCTCGGTCGAGATCGCGAATTTCGACTTGTCGAACAACCGCCGAAGGACCGGGGCGGCGGCCGCGAAATTCGACGAATATTCGGCCGTAGCCATCACCGGGAAATCCTCGCGCGGCAGCGTGGCCAGCGTGAAATGCGATCGCCCGGCCCGCACCGTCATCCGCCCCGCGGCCCCATCATCGGCCAGTTCGACCAGCGCGCCATCGGGCAGCTTGCGCACGATCTCGTGCAGGGTCACCGCGGGCACCGTGGTCGCGCCCGCCCGCTCGACCTGGGCGGACACCTTATCGACCACCTCGATATCCAGGTCGGTAGCGCGAAAGCTGACCTTGTCCCCCTCGGCCTCGATCAGCACATTGGCAAGGATCGGGATCGTGTTGCGCCGCTCGACCACAGATTGCGCCTGCCCGACCGCCCGAAGCAGCGTGCCGCGTTCTATGCTGAATTTCATGCCCTCGCTCCTCATGCCGACGGGACGCGAACCGTAGCGGTTCCGCCCCCCGGCTCAAGCGTTTTCTGGACTGTCCGAGACTTTCGCAGGGGCGTCAAGGTCATCGCCGTGCGCCGGTCATCCTTCCAGTGTGCGGCGCAGCATTTCCAGATCCTCGGCAATCTGCGAGTCCTGGCTGCGCAACTCCTCGATGCGCTTGACCGCGTGCATGACCGTAGTGTGGTCGCGCCCGCCGAAACGCCGCCCGATCTCGGGCAGACTGCGCTGGGTCAGTTGCTTGGACAGCCACATCGCGATCTGGCGCGGACGGGCGATGGTGCGGTGGCGTTTCGGACCCACCATGTCGGCCAGCCGCATGTTGTAATGTTCGCTGACCTTGCGCTGGATCTCTTCGACCGTGACCTTGCGCTCGGAGGCCCGCAGGATGTCGGCCAGGCAATCCTGCGCAAGGTCCAGCGTGATTTCCTTGCCCACCAGCGAGGCAAAGGCGAAGAGCCGCGTCAGGGCGCCTTCCAGGACCCGGACATTCGTGGTGATCCGGTGCGCAAGGAACTCCAGCACCCCGTCAGAGATCAACAGGCCGGGATATTGCTGGCGATACATGTCCACCTTCTGCTGCAGGATCCCGAGGCGCAGCTCGTAATCGGTGGGGTGCAGGTCCACCACCAGCCCGCATTGCAGGCGGCTCTTGATGCGGTCCTCGAGATCCTTGATCTCGCCCGGCGCGCGGTCGGCCGAGATGACGATCTGCTTGCCCTGATCAACCAACGCGTTGAAGGTGTGGAAGAATTCCTCCTGCGTGCTGTCCTTGCCGGCGATGAACTGGACGTCGTCCACCATCAGCACGTCGACCGAGCGGAACAGCGACTTGAAGCCCATCATGTCGCGCTCCCGCAGCGCCTGCACGAAGCGGTACATGAACTGTTCCGCCGACAGATAGACGACTTTCGCCTCGGGCACACGCTCGCGCAGCTCCCAGGCAATGGCATGCATCAGATGGGTCTTGCCGAGGCCGACGCCGCCATAGAGGAAAAGCGGGTTGAAGGTCACCGTCCCACCCTCGGACACGCGGCGCGCCGCGGCATGGGCCAGTTCGTTCGGCTTGCCGGTGACGAAGGTCTCGAAGGTGAACCGGGCATCGAGCGGGGCGCCGGGCAGGTCACTCTCGGCGCGCGGCTCGGACTGCGGTGCGGGTCGCGGCGCCGCGGCAGCGGACGTTTTCGCATCGGACACGGCGAATTCCAGCCGGTCGACCGCAATGCCGTTGCGGGCCAGATGCTCGACGATCCGGTCCCCGAAATTCCGTTTAACCCATTCCCCGACGAAATTCGTCGGCACACCGAACCGTGCGACCCCGTTCTCGAGTGCCCGGAACTCGAGGGGTGCGATCCAGGTCACATAGTTGTTCTTTCCGATCGTATTCTCGAGGTCCTTGCACACACGTCCCCAGGTGTCTTCTGTCATTTTCGCCCGCTTTCGCTCCGTCCCAAATCATCCGGCCGACGAACGCCCCGTGCCATTCAGGCTACAGGCATCCGCCTCCCGCGCCCACGCGACGAGAGTGGTCAAAGACCCCACCCACGGCAGCCGGAAAGAAGAGCATGCGACAACGTGGCCGGTCACACCCGATTCCCGGGCGCCGGCATTCGTTTCGTCCTGCTCCGCTTCCGCGCGGGCACAAATGGACGTGAGGCCCAAGCGGTTCCGGTCATTGTCTGACGGAAACGCCTGTGTCGCGTCCGATCTTCGCGGATCCCCTCATCGCGAATTCCGGATTGCACCCCGAAGACGCCCCGGCCATACACCCTTGGCCTTTGGAACGTCCGCGGGGGCCGCGTGAGCCATGCCCCCCCAAGTCGAATGAATCGCTTGAAAGACGGTAGACCGCCCCTCGTGAGGGGCGCAACAGAACTTCGGCCTTGACGGAAGCTTTGCCGGAAACGAATCCGGACCCCGTGTCCGGACCGCCACGCGGGCGCAGTGATGGGCCCGAAAGCAAAAGGGGCGTGGCCTGCGCCACGCCCCTGAAATACCTTGTTTTTATGGCCGATCAGGCCCCCAGAGCCTTCACCCGGGCCGATAGCCGCGAGATCTTGCGGGCGGCGGTGTTCTTGTGGACGACGCCTTTTGTCACGCCGCGCATCAGTTCGGGTTGGGCGAGGCGGAGGGCGGCGGTGGCGGCGGCCTGGTCGCCGGTCGCGATGGCCTCCTCGACCTTGCGCAGGAAGGTGCGGATGCGCGAGCGGCGGGCCTTGTTCACCGCGGTGCGGCGTTCGATCTGGCGGGCGCGTTTCTTGGCCTGGGGCGAATTTGCCATGGTTTTCAGATACCTCTGTGTCCGGGTCGTCGTTCAAATCCTCGCGCGACGAGTTCCCGGCCGGGTGTCCAGATCACCGGCTGATTCCGGCCAGAGCGGGCCTCACGCGCATGTCAGGCGGGCCGTATAGGCCAGATCGGGGCGAAAGGAAACCCGAAAAGCAGGATCGGATTTCCATCGGACTTTCATCGGACTTCCGTCGGACCGGGCCCTACTTGTCGCGGAACTGCGGTTCGCGCTTTTCGACGAAGGCTTGCATGCCCTCGGTCTGGTCCTCGGTGGCGAACATCATGTGGAACATCCGCCGTTCGAACAGCAGCCCCTCGCGCAGCGTCGTCTCGTAGCTGCGGTTGACGCATTCCTTGACGGCCATCGCGGTCAGCGCCGATTTCTCGGCGATCTTCTGGGCGGCGCCCATCGCCTCTTCCATCAGCTTCTTGGCGGGCACCACGCGGCTGACCAGCCCCGAGTGTTCCGCCTCTTCGGCATCCATGAAGCGGCCGGTCAGGTGCATGTCCATCGCCTTGGACTTGCCGATGATACGGGTCAGCCGCTGGGTGCCGCCGATGCCCGCGACCACGCCCAGATTGATCTCGGGCTGGCCGAATTTCGCGGTGTCGGCGGCGATGATGAAATCGCACATCAGGGCCAGTTCGCAGCCCCCGCCCAGGCAATAGCCCGACACGGCCGCGATGATCGGCTTGCGGCAGGCCAGGAAGCGTTCGGTCTCGGGGGTGAACAGGTCGCCCGCGAAGACGTCGACAAAGCTTTTCTGGCTCATCTCGCGGATATCGGCCCCGGCGGCGAACGCCTTTTCCGAGCCGGTCAGCACGATGCAGCGCACCTTGTCATTGGCATTGGCCTGGGCCACCGCGTCGGCCAGTTCGGCCATCAGTTCGCTGTTGAGCGCGTTCAGCGCGTCGGGCCGGTTCAGCCGGATCAGCGCGACATGGTCTTCGATCTCGACGATCAGCGTCTTGTAAGCCATCTGGAACTCGCCTCCGTTCCGTTCGGAGCCGAACCCTTAACCGTCTGGCCCGGGCTTTCAAGCTATCTTTGGCATCGCGGACAGTAGTAGGTCGAGCGCCCGGACTGCACGATGCGCCCGATGGTGCCGGGGCAACCGGGTGTCGGGCAGGGCGCGCCCGCGCGGCCATAGGCGCGGAACGCATGCTGGAAATAGCCGAGTTCCCCGTCGGTTCGGCGGTAATCGCGCAAGGACGATCCGCCCGCCTCGATCGCCTCGGCCAGAACGTCGCGGATCACGGGCACGAGGCTTGCCGCGCGGGGCGCGGCAATCCGGCCCGCCTGTCGTTTCGGCGAGATGCCCGCGCGGTGCAGCGCCTCGCAGACATAGATATTGCCCAGCCCCGCCACGACATGCTGATCCAGCAGCGCGGCCTTGATCGGCGTCATCCGGCCCCTGAGACGGGCCACCAGATAGGGTTCGTCGAAGGCGTTGCCCAGGGGTTCCGGGCCAAGCCCCGCCAGCAGGCGGTGGGTTTCAAGGCGGTCGGTGGCGATCAGATCCATCGCGCCGAAGCGGCGGGGGTCGTTGAAGGTGATGCGCGCGCCGCCCTCGATGTCGAGAACGACATGATCGTGTTTCTCGGGCGCGGGATGGGCGTGGACGAACTCGCCCGGCATCTGCCCCGAGACCAGCACCCGGCCCGACATGCCCAGATGCCAGATCAGCGTCTCGCCGGTGTCGAGATCGGCCAGCAGGTATTTCGACCGCCGCCCCAGCCGGATCACCCGCGCGCCGGTCAGCCGGTCGGCCATTCCTTCGGGAAAGGGCCAGCGCAGGTCGGGGCGGTTGACCTGTGCGCGGGCGATCATCCGGCCTTCCAGCACCGGGGACAGGCCGCGACGCACTGTCTCTACCTCTGGCAATTCGGGCATCGGGGCCTTCCTTGTGGTCCGCTTCGCATTGTAGTCCCCGCAGGGCGCCCTATAAGAAGGGCGCGGCAGATCAACGGCAAGGCCCATGACAGAGCAAGCCCAGAACACCACGCATTTCGGTTTCCAGACTGTGCCCGAAGAGGAAAAGGCGGGGATGGTGCACGGGGTCTTTACCCGCGTCGCCTCGCGCTATGACCTGATGAATGATTTGATGTCGGCGGGCATTCACCGCATCTGGAAGGATGCGATGATGGACTGGCTGGCGCCGCAGCCCTGGCAACGGCTGCTGGATGTGGCCGGCGGCACGGGCGATATCGCGTTCCGGTTCCTCAAGCGCGCGCCGGGGGCGCAGGTGGTGGTCTGCGACCTGACCGAGTCGATGCTGGTCGAGGGCCGGAAGCGCGCCGAGGCCGAGCGACTGAGCGACGATCTGGACTGGGTGGTGGGCGACGCGATGGCCCTGCCCTTCGAGACCGGCAGTTTCGACGTGGTCACGAACGCCTTCGGCACCCGCAATGTCACCCGCATCCAGGACTGGCTGAACGAGGCCTACCGGGTGCTGAAGCCCGGCGGGCGGCTGATGGTTCTGGAATTCAGCCAGATGCCCAACCCGATGCTGCAATGGGCCTATGACCGCTATTCCTTCAACGTGATCCCGGTGATGGGGCAGATCGTGGCGAATGATCGCGGCAGCTATCAATACCTGGTGGAATCGATCCGCAAGTTCCCCGATCAGGACACGTTTGCCGACATGATCCGGCGGGCGGGGTTCGAGCAGGTGAAATACCGCAACATGTCGATGGGCATCGCGGCGCTGCATTCGGGCTGGAAGATTTAGGTGCGCGGTCCCCACAATATCGTCCGGCTGGTGCAGACGCTGGCCACCTTCGAGCGCACGGGCGCGAACCGCTTTGTCCTTGAGGCGATGGAGGCACCTGCCAGCGTGCGGGTGACAGCGCGCATCCTGGGCTGGCCGTTCAAGGTGCTGGGCAAGAAGGGCGATCCCGATCAGCCCCCGGTGACGCGGGCGCTGACCGCGCTGGGGCCGGCCTATATCAAGTTCGGCCAGATCCTCTCGACCCGGCCCGACGTGGTGGGCAACGAGATGGCGGAGCGGTTGCGCGTGTTGCAGGACAAGCTGCCGCCGTTTCCGATCGAGGTGGCGAAGGAAACCGTGAGCCAGGAACTCGGCCGGCCGGCGGACGAGCTGTTCTCCGAGTTTTCCGAACCGATCGCCGCAGCCTCGGTCGCGCAGGTGCACAAGGCGCGGGTGCGCGAGACCGGGGAACTGGTGGCGGTCAAGGTGCTGCGGCCGAATATCGAGCGCGATTTCCGCAAGGATATCGATGCGTTCTACCTGGCGGCCTCGACCATCGAGATCCTCGCGCCGTTCTCGCGGCGGCTGCGGCCTACGGACGTGATCGCGCATTTCGACAGCGTGGTGGCGGGCGAGCTGGACCTGCGGATCGAGACGGCGGCGGCGGGCGAGTTCGCGGCGAATACCGAGGGCGATGCGGGCTTCGTCGTGCCGCGGGTGATCTGGCCGCTGTCGGGCAAACGGGTGATGACGCTGGGCTGGTGCGAGGGCGAGCCGATCGGCGACGACGCCGCGCTGGACGCCGCGGGCCACGACCGCCGCGCGCTGGGCGAGCGGGTGCTGTCGATGTTCTTGCGGCACGCGCTGCGCGACGGGTTCTTCCATGCCGACATGCACCAGGGCAACATGAAGGTCGCGCCGAACGGCGATATCTTGGTGTTCGATTTCGGCATCATGGGGCGGATCGACGAATATACCCGCCGGGTCTACGCCGAGATCCTGTTTGGCTTCATCCGGCGCGATTACCGCCGGGTGGCCGAGGTGCATTTCGAGGCCGGATACGTTCCATATGACCGCGATATCGACGAGTTCGCGCAGGCGTTGCGCTCAGTCGGCGAGCCGATCTTCGGGATGGACGCCACCCACATCTCTATGGCCCGGCTGCTGGCCTATCTCTTCGAGGTCACCGAACGCTTCGGCATGGCGACGCGGACCGAACTGATCCTGCTGCAGCGCACGATGGTCGTGGTCGAGGGGGTGTCGCGGTCGCTGAACCCGTCGATCAATATCTGGGAAGTCGCCCGGCCCATCGTCGAGGACTACATCAAGCAGTATATCGGACCCAAGGCGCTGATCCGGGATCTGAGGCGCACCGCGCTGGTGCTGGCGCGATTCGGCCCGCGGCTGCCGGAAATGGCCGAGGCCGCGCTGATCCGCCAGTCGCACCCGCCACCCGAGCCGACGCGATCCGGGGCGCTGAAGCTCGCCTTGTGGGCGGGGCTGGGCGCGGTGGCGGGCGGTGCGGCGGTGGCGCTGCTGGTCTGAGCGACCTCAGCCCGGCTGGCGCAGCGCGGTCACGTTGCTGGCCGATGTCTCGCCGCCGCCTTGGAAGACCAGCTTGACGCCGCTGGCATCGCTGCGCACCTCGACGATGGGGGCATAGATCTCGGCCACGCTTTCGCCGATGCGTGCGCCTTCCGAAAAGCTCTCGACGACGAAACTGTAGTTTCCGGGGGCGAGCATCTTGCCGTCCTGTCCCATGCCGGTCCATTGCACCGCCATGCCATCGGGGGCGATGGGCAGGCGCTGCACCTCGCGTCCGCCGGCATCTCGCACGACAAGCTGGGCGCTGTCGGCCGCAAGGTCGGGCCGGGGCAGGACCGTGACCGGCGCGCCCGTGAACTGTGCGGGCACCGCGGCGCGCCCCTCCATCCCGACCCAGGTGCCATATTGCGCGAGCCCGGCGCCGCCCATGTTCTCGGTCAGCTGCTTGAGCAGGTCGTTGGTGCGCACCTGCTGCTCGACCCCGGAAAAGGTCGCAAGCTGCACCGCGTAATCGGTCGACTCGATCGGGTTCATCGGATCCTGGTTCTGCATCTGGACCGTCAGCATGCGCAGGAAGGTTTCGAAATCGCTGCTGATATTGGCGGCCTTGGCGCTGGGCGAGGCGGCGGTGGGGGTCGAGGTCGCGGCGCTGGCGGCGGCCGGGTAGGTCACGCTGGTCATCTGGGTCACTCCGTTCAAAGGCGCAGGTCGAGCCCGCCTGCGGCCATGCTC
>Ga0209614_1000609_pt1 | contig 30555 bp, 22 predicted proteins | sample BlaSprsedimmetaG_FD_185484 | JGI IMG/M metagenome (GOLD analysis project Ga0209614, IMG submission 185484) | Hot spring sediment bacterial and archeal communities from California, USA to study Microbial Dark Matter (Phase II) - Blank Spring... ... | reverse complement strand
CTTTTATTTTGAGCCTGATAAAGTCAGTTTTTTCGTCAATGTTTATTGTCGGTAGGGCCCAGACTAAAAATAAAGGTGCGATAGCGGCGTGAGAAAATCAGCAAACCCTAACTAAAAATATATTCGTGTGAAAAAGCAGGCAAAAAAATCCTCTGTCTGCTGATGCTTTTATGGAAAAACTACGGCGGGGAAAAGCCTGCCGCGATCCAAACTCGTCCCTGACGGCGCTGTGCCTGTCAGGGACTCAGACAGGATCGCTGCGCAGGCCTTCCCACTTCTTCCCCCGCCTTGTTTTTCTCATAAAACCCTCAGAGGCCGGTCCTTTTGATGAAATACGTGAAAATACCGGAATATTGCTCCGTAGAAGATGCCTGTCTTTCTTTGATATATTCATCCCGCCGGCCACTGTTTCGCTCCGTTCCCGAAACGGAGCGACATGCTTTTTTGTGGGGCAAAAAAGCATGCAAAAAACCCTCTGTCTGCTGATGCTTTTATGGAAAAACTACGGCGGGGGAAAGCCTGCCGCGATCCAAACTCGTCCCTGACGGCGCTGTGCCTGTCAGGGACTCAGACAGGATCGCTGCGCAGGCCTTCCCACTTTTTCCCCCGCCTTGTTTTTCTCATAAAACCCTCAGAGGCCAATTCTTTTGAAGAAATATGCGGAAATCCTGGAACATAGCGCCGTAGGAACGGCCTGTCAGCAGCAACTGATCGACCCCGGAGGGGTCGCATGTGTCTATGGCGGGAAGGTGGGGTAAACGGAATGGGGTGATTGGGTAATGGAGTGATGGAGAGGAGGAGTGGATTGGAATAATCACCCTGGAACTAATTATTTGACATGTTCTTCTCACCAGTCCCTCAGGCCGGTTTCGTTCGCCGCCCTGTGGCGAACGAAAGATATTGAATATATATTGCTGAATACCTGTTTATTGTGTCTTTTGTGATTCCCTTCGGGTCCTCCGTGGTTAAATGGTTCCTGACTATTTAGAAAGCCCCAGTTCTGATATAATTTTTATTGTATTCGATAGAATTGCGAATTTGTGGACGTATATATAATAGATAAAGAGTTTTATAGAAAAAATTAATTGTTCAGAACACGGGGGAAAAGACGAAAAAGAAAATATACGAACAACGGGGACAGAATAAAGGCTAGAAAAAAGGCCCATTCTTCCCCCAGGCAGAATGCTTTCCCATACCGGTGCTCCACCACAAGGGCTCCTGCATACCATACCAGGAACAGCAGAATGAACAGGATCTCGATCATCAGGATATTTTTTTCAAAAATAGGACAGCAGAAGCGAAGTGGCAAAAAAATTACTCTTCACATTCAGGAAGGCAGGTTGTCTCCGGCAACGGCCTGGCTACCATGAAGATGTTTTTGCGGAAGGTAATCAGGTATTCCGCCTGATGTTTCCTCGCACAGGTGAAAAACACTGAAATAACTGTTCCCGATATGATGGATCTCTAGCGGTCGTTGCCTCATGTTGTCCTCTTCCGGTCCGCACGACTGAAATACGGTAAAAATAAAAATCAGGATCAGTAAGCCGATTGTTTTCATGGTGTTGGAAACCTCTTTCTGAATCAAAGACGATCGACCTGCCTGTTTGTTGCACCTGGCTCCGGTTATTTTATCCTTTTGCAGAAAATGTCATGCCGGTTTTTAACTTTGGCCGGATTGTTTATTTTTGTTTCTTTCCTGTAATAAATCATGGCAATACAGAATCAATTATCCGTCTCATGCAGAAACTGAATGATTTTCTTGTTTCACTCGATGGTTATATAGGGGGGCACCCCTGGTTTGTGTTTTTGCTCCTTGGAACGGGGATATTCTTCACCCTGTACCTTGGCTTTCCTCAAATCAGGTACTTCAGGCATGCCATCAGGATTGTAAGCGGTAAGTACGATCATCACCTCGATGTAGGCGATACCAGCCATTTTCAGGCCCTTTCCACGGCCCTGTCGGGGACGGTGGGAACGGGGAATATTGCCGGGGTTGCCCTGGCCATTCACCTGGGGGGGCCGGCCGCCCTTTTCTGGATGCTGGTCACCGCCATGTTCGGAATGTGTACCAAATTTGTTGAGGTGACCATTTCCCACAAATACCGCGATATTCTGGAAGACGGGACAGTATCGGGAGGACCCATGTATTACATGAGAAAGAAACTGAACATCAAAACCTCGAAAGGGAAACTGATCAGGATAGGGGTGGTGTTGGGTGGTTTTTTTGCCGTGGCTACTGTGCTGAGCTCGTTCGGTACGGGAAGCCTGCCCCAGATCAATTCCATTTCCAATTCGGTTTTTTCCACTTTCGGCATCAACCATATCATTACGGGAGCCCTTCTGGCCGTTCTGCTGGCCCTGGTCATCATTGGCGGGATCAAACGGATTGCCATGGTTACTTCTACCCTGGTTCCCCTCATGGCCATTATTTATCTGGTCGGAGCACTGGCGGTCATTTTTTATAATTATGATCAGATCCTTCCTTCCCTTGGCGCCATTGTCGGAGATGCGTTTACCGGGACAGCCGCTACAGGCGGTTTTCTGGGGGCTTCCCTGGCATGGGCTATTAACCGGGGTGTGAACCGCGGGTTGTTCTCCAACGAAGCCGGGCAGGGTTCAGCGCCCATTGCCCACTCGGCAGCCAGAGCTCCCGAACCTGTTTCAGAGGGGATGGTTGCCATACTGGAGCCCTTTATCGATACCATTGTGATCTGTACCCTTACCGGCCTTGTGTTGCTGTCGTCAGGTGTGTGGAAAGAAAAGCACTTCAACCAGTTCCAGGATACCGATATGCAGTTCGTGGTGGGAAATTATGACGACCGCCATGAAGAAGACAGGGTAGCGCTTTTCCATCATTTCAGCAATAAAAAAGATGCTGTCCGGCTGCCTCTGTTTGAGGGAAACCTGTACATCGAAAACGGGATTCTGCAGAATGAGAACATTACCCTGTTGCATGCCGAATCGGTGGCGGAAGATTTCGTTTTCAAACAGGGAGATGTCCCATTTACAGGTGAAATTCCGGTTGTTCAGGGGAAAATGGTGGTGAGCGATGAGGGAAGTTCGATGCTGCAGGAACGGATTGCCAGCCTGTTCGGGAGAACCGAGTCAGCCAGGATTGTGGTTGAAGGTATGTCGCTGATGCACAGCGCCCCGCTGACGGCCGTGGCATTTACGAGGGGATTCTTCGGTGAATGGGGGAAATACATTGTTTCCATCGGGCTGCTTCTTTTTGCGTTCTCCACCTCGATCTCATGGTCTTATTACGGTGACCGGGCTCTTACCTATCTGGTGGGGCCGAAATATGTGATCTATTACCGGATCTTTTACGTAATCGCCTTTTTCATTGCTTCCTTTACCGATACCACTGTTATCTGGTCACTTTCATACATTACCATTGCGTTGATGACCATTCCCAACCTGATCGGGTTGCTGGTGCTGAGGAGGGAGATCAAAAATTCGATCAGGGAATACTGGATCGATTTTTCCAAAGACCACCCTGATGAAAAAATAGGGAAGAAGCTCCGGGGGAGACTATGATCCTTCAGACTCTTTCCAGCATCACCACGTTCTCCACGTGGTGTGTATGGGGGAACATGTCGATGGGCTGTACCCGGGTGATGCGATACCGGTGTGACATGAGGTTCAGATCACGGGCCTGGGTAGCCGGATTGCAACTGACGTAAATGATCCGTTCGGGAAGCAGGGTAAGCAGGGTATTGGTCACACGCTGGTGAATCCCCACCCGTGGAGGGTCAAGGACCACCAGATGAGGATGGCCGTGGCGGTTGATGAAAGCCGGATTCAGTACATCTTTGATGTCTCCCGTGGCAAAATGAACATGCTCCATGCCGTTCATCCTGGCATTTTCCCATGCATCTTCAATGGCTTCAGGCACTGATTCAATTCCTACAACGCGCCGGGCTTTTCCGGCCAGAAAAACGGCAATGGTGCCGGTTCCTGTGTACAGGTCGTATACCACTTCATTTCCCTTCAAGCCAGACCATTCCGCAACCAGTTCGTACATGGCCTGTGCCTGTTGTGAATTGGTCTGGTAAAAAGATTTTGCCCCAATCTTGAATTTCAGGTCGCCCATCTGTTCCACAATATATTCTCTTCCCTTATAATGGATGGCTTCCTGGTCGAGGATCGAATCGTTCTTTTTCCGGTTGATAATGTAATACAGGGAAGTAAGGGATGGGAATTCCGACCACAGGTAATGCAGCAGCTCTTCCCTCTTTTCCGGATCGTCTGTGGCAAATACCACAATCACCATGATCTCACCGATCCCGCTGGTGCGGATGATGAGGTTCCGTAGCAGCCCTTCCTGCGATTTCAGGTCGAAAAACGAATACCCCTTATTCAGAGCGAATTGCTTGACTGCCAGGCGAATGGTATTCGAGGGTTCAGGTTGGAGGTAGCATTTTTCAATATCCAGCACCTTGTCGAATTTCCCCGGTATATGAAATCCCAGGGCATTTTTCTCCTTTACCTCCTTAATGTCCTCCATTTCCCCGGGCGTGAGCCACCGGTTGTTCGAAAAGGTGAATTCCAGCTTGTTCCGGTAAAAAGTGGTTTCCGGAGAAGCCATGATCTTCCGGATACGGGGCAGGGAAAGCTTACCGATCCTTTCCAGCTGGTCGATCACCTGTTTTTGCTTGTATTTCAGCTGCATGGGATAGGGAAGGTGCTGCCATTTACAGCCTCCGCACGTCCCGAAATGGCTGCATACCGGTTGTGTCCTGTCTTTCGAATAGCGGTGGAAACGTACGGGTATCCCTTCCAGGTAGTTCCTTCGTTGCCGGGTGACCTGCACATCCACCACATCGCCGGGACAGGCCAGGGGCAGAAAAACCACCCTGTCTTCCCACCTGCCCAGGGCTTTTCCCTCCGCGCCGATTTCTGACACTTTCAGTTTTTCGATCAGCAAATGATTTTTTTTCCGTCTTGCCATCGTGTTGCTGTAAATGAATCAGTCTGTAAATGTATGAAAAATGTTCATGATTTGCCGGACGAAAAGACATCCACCTCTGGTTTCCATTTGCCGTTAAATTCTGGTATTTTTGCCTGCATACCAGTGGCCGATGATTTCTGTTGAAAAAATTACCGTACGTTATGGAGCTTTCGAACTGCTGAAAGGGATTTCTCTGGCGATCGCAAGGGGTGATCGCATCGGACTGGTGGGGAACAACGGAGCAGGCAAGTCTACCCTGCTGAAGATCATGGCTGGCTGGCGGGAACCCGACGAAGGCCGGGTGGTGCGTGAAACGGGGATGAAAACCGGTTATCTGCCGCAGGAGCTGAAAGTACGCGACCGGAAAACCCTGCTGGAGGAAACACGGGAGGCTTTTTCCGGGATCAACCGGATAAAATCCAGGCTGCACGAGCTGCAGAAAATGATGGAACGGAGAAACGATCACCAATCCGGAGCATATCTAAAGCTCATACAGGAATATACTCGTTTGACAGAAAAGCTTGCGGTGATGGGAGCTTCCAAAACGGAAGCTGAGATGGAAAAAACCCTCACCGGACTGGGTTTTCTACGGGAAGATTTTCAGCGTCCCACAGCTGAATTTAGCGGAGGATGGCGCATGCGGATCGAGCTGGCGAAGATCCTGTTGCAGAACCCTGACCTGCTTCTCCTGGATGAGCCCACCAATCATCTCGATATTGAGGCCATCCAGTGGCTGGAAGAATTCCTGGCCGGATATCCCGGAGCCGTGGTGCTGGTATCGCACGACCGGGCATTCCTCGACCGGGTTACCAACCGTACGGTGGAACTTTCCCTGGGGAGGGCGGAGGACTATCCGGTTTCCTTTTCGCGCTTTGTGGAACAGCAGAAACAACGCAGGGAGACCCGCCTGGCAGCTTACCGCAATCAACAGAAAATGATCGAAAAAACCGGGGAGTTCATTGAGCGGTTCCGTTATAAGGCAACCAAGGCGGTCCAGGTGCAATCGCGCATCAAACAACTCAGTAAACTCGACCGGATAGAGCTGGAAGAAGAAGATACCTCATTGATTCATCTGCGGTTCCCTCCGGCTCCTCACTCAGGGAAATTGGTTCTGGAACTCAGAGAGGTGGGCAAATCTTTCGGAAACCACCGGGTACTGGAACAGGTGGACCTGCACGTGCGGAGAGGAGAAAAAATTGCCTTTGTGGGAAAGAACGGGGAAGGAAAAACCACCCTGGTCAGGATCATCAAAGGGGAGCTTGATCATACGGGTACCAGGCGGCTGGGTCACCGGGCCGTGCTGGGATACTATGCCCAGAATCAGGATGAACTGCTGGATGGAGACCTGACCGTGTTCGAGACGCTGGACAGGGAAACGGTAGGAGAGGTGAGGTCCAGATTAAGGGACCTGATGGGCGCTTTCCTCTTCAGCGGAGATGCCGTGGACAAGAAAGTGAAGGTGCTTTCGGGCGGGGAGAAGTCAAGGCTTGCCCTGATGCGTCTGTTGCTGCGGCCTGTCAATTTCCTTCTGATGGACGAGCCCACCAATCACCTGGATATGCGTTCGAGGGATATACTCAAAGAAGCACTGAAACAATTTACCGGAACCCTGATTGTGGTGTCACACGACAGGGAATTTCTTGACGGATTGATAGATAAGGTGTATGAATTCAGAAACGCACGAATTCGTGAATACCACGGCGGGATTTATGATTTTCTGGAACAGAGGAAAATCGGATCGCTGAAAGACCTGGAAAAGAAAACAGTGGCAGGACCCCAGCAGCAGGCAGCCGGGGCGGATAGCCGGCAACGGTACGAAGAAAAAAAGAAATACGAGCGCAGGAAGGAAAAACTTGAACGGAATATTGCCCGCCTTGAGGAGAAGATCACCCGCCTGGAGCAGGAAATACGTAACATGGACAGGATCCTGGCAGGAGAAATCAGCGGTGATTCCGATTCATCCGATCCCTCCTTTTTTACCCTGTATGAGGAGAAACGTTCGATCCTGGAATCGGCCATGGAAGAATGGGGGCATCTGCAGGAAGCCCTGGAACGGATGCAGGATAAGATGCCGGGATGAACAGGCCTGCTCCCCGGGGCGAATGATGAATGTTCCGCTGACGAAGGTCAGGCAAAGGATGCTCATCAGCCAGGGGACCGATATTGTATGAAATAATTTGTACTTTTATCTTTCTTTAACAGACCCCATGGATCTGAACCGATTCCGTTTGTTTTTGATATGGCCGGTCCTGGTTTTGCTTGCCGGAAGCTGTTCCGTATTCAGGCCTTCAACGACTCCCCTGAACGACATGTCGTATCTGTACCGTCCCGACCAGCATTCTCTGTTTCCCCGATACCTGGTCTTTCATGAAGATGCCGGCGGGTCAACGGTTTTCGGCCATATCCGTACGGGAGAGCTCCTTTTCAGCCAGGCCAATGTGCATGTGCAACTCCAGGCAGAATTGCATATTCACTACCGGTTGTTTGAAATGGGCGAACCCCGTAGGATGGTCGACAGCATGTCGTTTTATCATTACCTGCTGAAAGAGGACACAGGAGAGGATTATTATCTGAACTTCCGGATACCGGCCGAGACGGGGAAGAGATACATGCTGGAGGTGATTACCACCGATCTGGTGAGGAACCGGGCTGTACAGAAATTCATACTGGTGGATAAGCTAAATACATTTTCAGGTCAGAATTTCTTTCCTGTCCACGCCCAGACGGGGCGTCCGTATTTCCGTCATTATGCGGATTCCGCCACCGTTCTGCGACTGATCAGCAATGATCCTTCCATCGATACCATTTACCTTTCGTATTACAGCACGGGTTATCCGGCATCGCGGCCTCCAAACCTGCTGCTGCCTCCCGAACGGGTAATCTATCTGCCCGATACCACCTATGCCGTTTCTCTTTCTCCCGAATTCGTGCTGGCTTTTCCCCGCCCGGGTTTGTATCACTTCCGGAAAGATACCAACCGGATGGAGGGATTTACCATGGCGTATTTCGGGCCGGGTTTTCCCATGATGGAATATGCGGAAGAAATGATCGGCCCCCTGGAGTATTTTGCCCTGCCAACGGATTATAACAGGCTTATTACACAGCCTAACAGGAAACTCAGTGTGGATAATTTCTGGATACGAATAGCCGGCAATATGGAAGTGGCCCGTGAACTGATCAGGGTCTATTATACCCGCGTTTATTTCAGCAATTATTATTTTACCTCATACAAGGAAGGCTGGAAAACCGAAAGGGGTATGATCTATATTATTTATGGTCCCCCTTCCATACTGTACAAAACCGATCAGACCGAAGAATGGATATATGGCAGGGAAGGATCGCGCGATGCCGTGAGGTTTGTTTTCCGGAGGGAAGATTCTCCTTTTACCAGGAATCACTTTCTTTTGCTGAGAAGCGAGGAACTGGTCACCTTCTGGAGCCGGGCCGTGGAGGCGTGGCGGTCGGGCCGGATATTTTATATAGACTAGAGGCAATTTTCTATGGCAAAGAAACAAAACCGGATGGTTTTCGGGATGAGGCCTGTGATGGAAGCGGTGGTTTCCGGGCTGGAAGTGGAGAAATGCTTGCTGAAAAGCGGATTACAGGGCCCTCTTTTCAGGGAACTGATCGATACCCTGAAGAAGAACCATGTTCCTTTTCAGTTTGTCCCCACTGAGAAGCTGAACCAGATTACCGGGAAAAATCACCAGGGTGTGATTGCTTACGTATCCGAAGTGGAATATGTTGAAATAACCCGGTTGATCCCTTCCGTTTACGAAAAGGGCGAAGCCCCTTTTATCCTGGTGCTCGACCAGGTATCCGATGTGCGGAATTTCGGGGCCATTGCCCGTACGGCCGAATGTGCCGGGGTGCATGCCCTGCTGATCCCTTCCCGCGGTTCGGCCATGATCACTCCCGATGCGGTAAAAACCTCGGCTGGTGCCCTGCATAACTTACCGGTATGCCGCACATCGAACCTGCAGGATACGCTGCGTTTTCTGGCCGACAGCGGATTGAAGCTTACCGCCGCCACCGGGGAAGCCGAAAAAGTGTACCATCAGGCGGATCTGACTGGTCCGATGGCCCTCATCCTGGGTTCGGAAGACCGGGGGATCCATCCTTCGGTGATCAGCATGGCCCATGAACAGGTAAGGATACCGATCCTGGGCAGGATCAGCTCCCTGAACGTTTCTGTGGCTGCAGGGGTTATGTGTTATGAAGTGCTGAGGCAGCGTTCATCGGTCAGGGAATAGCCTGCATGCCCAGTTTCTGGAAATCGTCTCCCGTGGGGTTCTGGAACACCCTCAGGTCGAATTCGGGTACCACCGCCAGGATGTGATCGAAAATATCGGCCTGGAGAGCTTCGTATTTTGCCCATTCCTGATCTTTGCTGAATACGTAGATCTCCAGGGGAAGACCGGTTTCAGCGGGCTGCAGGTGCCTTACCAGAAAGGTCATTTCCTGGTGGATTTTCGGATGATGCCGCAGGTATTCTTCCACATACTTCCGGAAGGTGCCCAGGTTGGTCAGCCGCCGGCCGTTCACCCTGACCGATTCATCAATACCCAGTTTTTTATTGTATTCTTCCAGTTCCTTTTCCTTGGCGGGAATGTAATCTTTCAGCAAATGAATGCGCCGGTACTTATCGAGCATCTCAGGTGTGCAGAATTTCACACTCTTCATGTCAATGCTGATATGCCGCTTGATGCGCCTGCCGCCCGATTCTTCCATGCCCCTCCAGTTGGTAAAGGTTTCGCTTACCAGGGCGTAGGTGGGAATGGTGGAGATGGTTTTGTCCCAGTTCTGCACCTTTACCGTGTTCAGTGAAATGTCGGTCACCGTTCCGTCGGCTCCTCTTCCCGGCATCACGATCCAGTCGCCCACATTCACCATTTTGTTGGCCGAAAGCTGAATACTGGCCACGAACCCCAGGATGGAGTCTTTGAATATCAGCATCAGAACGGCCGCAAAAGCCCCCAGGCCCGTAAACAGCTTACCCACCTGTACGCCAAACAGGATGGAAAGCAGGATCATAAAGGCGCTGAAATAGAGAACGATTTTCAGCAGCTGAATATAACCCTTGATGGGGCGTGTGTTGGCGATGGGGAAGGTAAGGTATATGCTGTGCAGGGCATTGATCAGGGCATCCAGGAACAGCAACGACACAATGAGCATGTAAATATGGGTGCCCTCCCTGATCACTGTTTCCCAGGTGGGGTAATCCTCAAATATGGCCGGGTTCGTTAACAGGATGATCACAGCCGGGGCAAAATGTGAAAGCCGGTTGAAGACCTTGTGCTCGGCAATGATGTCGTCCCAGGTGAACCGGGTGCGTTTAATGATCCTGTGCTCGGTGTAAATGATCAGCTTTTTGGTGACCCAGTTTGCCAGAATGCACAAAAGTACCACAATGGCCGAAAGGATGAGGGTTCTGAGCAGCATGGCCGTATCAGGACTTAATCCCATGTTGTTCAGCCATTTCATCAGGATATTATGCACCAGGTCAATCATGATGTTTTACAAAAAGTGCTTTGTGAATGGACAAAGCTAAGTTAGTTTTTATATTTATAACCTCAAATCTGCATGCTTGACATCATACTAAAATATACCCTATGAAACGATTGCTGGTACCCATAGCTCTTTGTTTATCCATGACATCTTTTGGGCAGAATGATTTCAGTCAATGGTTCGGTTCCGGAACCCTGCGTGTGGATTACCTGCTGGCCGGGGATCAGGAGAATACGGAAGTATATTTCCTGGATATGAAGAAGGAACCTTTCTGGGGAGGTTCCCGTACGAACCTGGTTGATACGTTCAGATACGGTGAATTCATGGTTGAAGTGAGCGATCGGGAAAGCGGTACCCTGATCTATTCCAGGGGATTCTGCACCCTGTTTAATGAATGGCAAACCACCCCCGGGTCAAAAAATATTAGGAAGGCATTCCATCAGGTGGCCCTGATGCCTTTTCCCCGTAATCCCGTGGTATTTCAACTGCTGCAAAGGAGCCGTAAGGGAGAATTCCGGCCGGTATACAGGCAGGAAATAGACCCTGCCGACATGTTTATCAGGAAGGAGCCTGTTATGAACTGTGACACCACCAGGGTATGGTATACCGGTGATCCTTCTGTGAGGCTGGATATTGCTTTTTTCGGCGACGGATACACAGTGGCTGAACGGACGCAATTTGATGCCGATGTGAAAAAGTTTACAGAGAACCTGTTCAACACCCAGCCATTCGACCGGTTGAAACACCTGATCAATATCTGGTCGGTGTTTGTACCTTCGCCTGAAAGCGGTACCGACATACCCGGTGAAGGGGTTTACCGGGAAACAGCCCTGAACACAACCGACTATACCTTCGGCCTGTCAAGGTATATTACCACCACCGACATGGAATCTCTGCACGACCAGGCGGCTGCTGTGCCTTCCGACCAGATGGTGATTCTGATCAACAGTGAACGGTACGGAGGCGGGGGCATTTTCAATCATTATGCCAGTGTTACAGCCGGTCATCCCCTTTCCCTGATCGTTATGGTGCATGAGTTCGGCCATTCGTTTGCCGGTCTGGGCGACGAGTATTACACTTCGGAAGTGGCCTATGAAGAATTTTACCCTCTGGATGTGGAACCCTGGGAACCCAATCTCACTACCCTGGTGGGCTTTGACCACAAATGGAAGAATATGCTCGACCCCGGCACCCCTGTACCGACCCCGGCCGATCCCCAGTACGGGGAAGTGGTGGGTGTGTATGAAGGAGGAGGATATGTGGCGAAAGGAGTGTACCGGCCTTTCCCCGACTGCCGCATGCATACCAACGAAGCTCCCGGATTTTGCCCCGTGTGCCGGCGTGCTATTGAAAGAATGGTGCGCTTTTACAGCGAGTAGTGCCGCCATTGCATCCCTCATCTGCTAAACCACCCTCCATACCTTGGAAAAATACAGCATAGATGCTTTATTGAACGGACTGGGAAAACGGGACCCCGTTATCCTGAACCATATCTATGATGAATATTATCCCTGGGTGGAAAAACATGTGCTGAACAATTCGGGAACAGAGGATGATGCCGGCGATATTTTTCAGGAAACCCTGGTGATCCTTTTCAGGAAGCGGAAAGAAGGTACCCTGCAAATTTCAACCAGCTTCAGGAATTATCTGATCGGCACCGCTAAAATGTTGTGGCTGAAAGAGCTGAGAAGAAGAAGGCGGAGCCCGGTCGTATCTGCCGAAGTGACCGATGAAGAAAGCCTGGCGGAAAATATAGCCGTTGAGGCAGAGGAGAGGTCCCGTTACAGCCTCTATCAGAAATATTTTATCCGCCTGGCGGAAGATTGCCGAAAAATACTGCAGTGGTTCTACAGTAAGGTGCCTCTGGCTGAGATTGCACGGAGAATGGGGTACAAAAGCGAAAACTATGCGCGCAAAAGGAAATTCAAATGTAAGGAAAAACTGATAGAGATGATCAAAAACGATCCGGCTTTTGACGATGATTGAAACGGCGCCTGCACAGGGCAAAGAGGATGACCGAAGCGATCAGCAACCCTGCAGCGGCCATCCACCGCCTGCTGTAATAAACCGGGCCATGATTGCCCGTAACCACATATCCCGACCAGAAGTAAGGGTGCGAATGGAGCATATCGGATTCTCTCAGGTAACGCAGCTTGGCGTATTGCAGGGCCCGGGCTTTTGACAGCCCCCGCTTCAGCCCCATGTAAAAATATTCCATCAGGTTGGCGCTGGCCAGGTCTTCCACTTCCCACAGGGAAAGAACCAGGCTGGGGCAGCCGGCGTACATAAACCCCCTGGCCAGGCTGATCATGCCTTCTCCCTCGTGCAGCTCACCAATTCCGCTGTTGCACGAGCTGAGGGTGGTCAACCGGGCATTGAGCCTGAGGTTGTATATCTCGAAGGTGTTCAGCAGCCCGTCTTCTTCATTTCCGGGTTTGTCGGTGAAGGCCAGCTTCGAGAACATGGGATCGGTGTCGTCAATGATGGTGTGCATGGCCAGGTGGATCAGTTCGTATTTCCCGGCATGCTCCTTGAAATGTTTTTCCGTGGCTTCACTTCCGGTGAAAACGTCGCCTTCCAGGCGTTTTCCAATGCGGTGCACTTCCTCCAGGGCTCCGGGAATGGGCAGCAGCCGGTCACGGTAATACTGCCGGTTCTGTGCCTGCAGCACGGGCGACTGTCCTTCCGGATCATATTCGGGGGCATAGGCCACCAGGTGGTTGGTCCAGCCTTTCCTGGTGGGGTATACCTTTTTGAGCAGCATGGCCGAGTGGGCATAACTTACCGGATTTTCAGCGATCAGGTAGGGAAGGGAACGGTAATTCATCCGGCTGTTTTCGGGCAGTTCCCTGAGCAGGATCTCGAAAGGCAGGAAATGGAGGCGGCTGTCGGCGATGATTATGAGATGCCGGTTTCTGATCTCCCGGGCAAAGGGTTCGATAAGGTACCTGTACAGGGTGTGAGAGGCTTTCAGGAAACGGTGGTATTCATGCCGTACGGAATCGTTGAAATTCCGGCTGGTGAGTATCCGGTGCATGGCCATAAAAGCTTCGTCGAATGTATTTTTCAACGGCTTGACATGGTAGGTGAATGTATCGGGGCTGATGCAGAAAGTGATCAGCTCTTTCTCACCCAGTACGTATTCCAGGATCACCTCCCTGCGGTCCATCATTTCCTGGATATTCCGTACCGAAGGTACTTCGTGACCGTATTTCAGGGCATAGTATTCGGGGTAGCTCCTTTCCAGCTCTCCGATCAGTGAATCCTGCTGCCTCACCAGGTCCAGGATGACCTGTTTCTGTCCGGATATCCAGAATGTATCGGGATCGGCTTTTTTTTCTTCCTCGTACAGCAGTTCCTGGTTCCGGGCAATTTCCCGTTTCAGGTTCAGCTCGGTAAGCCGTACCCCGTCGGGGATGCCCCCCGTTTCCAGGGCCTCCATGTTCTGCAGCGACGACATCAGCACCGAGGCTTTGCTTCTTTCTGTGAAAGAATAGGCCTTTTCCAGCGAGGACCGCAGGCCGGTCAGCCGGTGATGGTCCAGAGCGGCCAGGATAGCCCCATAGTAGGTTTCCCGTGCATTGTCGGCCAGGAACAGTTTGCTTTCCTCGGTCTGGAACTGGTTGCGGAGTTTTTCGATTCCGTCGATGGCCAGTTCGTAGGTCTGGATGCTCAATTCCAGGTACCTGATATCTCCCGATTCTTCCGAGAGGATTTTCAGGGCGGCTGCTTTTCTTCTGATGGTGCTGAGAAAGCCGGGCAGGTGCCTGATCTCTTCCAGCGCAGGGTTCATGGCGATGTCGGGATCGGAAAAATTTTCTGACAGGGCAATCAGGGCCTGCTGGTAACAATACAGGGCCGAATCTGTTTGTTCTTCCAGCCCGTAGATCCCGGCCAGGTTGGTCCAGACCTGGGCTGTGGTGGGATTCTTTTCTCCCAGGTGTTTTTTTGAAAGGGACAGGGCCTTCAGGTACATTGCTTTCCCTTCTTCGGTTGAACCAGCATGGTCGGTGAGAAAGAGCCCGTAGCTGAGGTAGGTCATGACCAGGTCCTGGTAGGTTATTTTCGAACCGGAAGACAGGTGCTCCACCGATAGCCTGAAATATTCCTCTGCCTCATCATATCTGCTCAGCTGCACCAGTATATGGGCGAGGCTGTGATATGGTATCCCCAGGTTTCCCTCCCCGGCCTGTTTTCGTTTTTGAATGCTTTTGAGAGTATATTCGTATGCTCTTTGATGATCACCCATCAGGCTGGCGTTCTGCCCCAGGTTGTTCAATACCCGGGATTCCTCGGCCGGAACGGCCGGAACCAGCCGGGTGTAAATGTCGAGCGCATTCTGCAGGTAAAGGGCGGCGGTGTTGTATTCACCAACGGTATTGTATAGATTTCCCAGGTTGTTGTATATGGATGCCGTATAGGCGGAAGAGGGGCCGTATATTTTCAGTGAGAATTTCAGTGCGTTATTATAGGCATCAATGGCTTCCTCGTATTTCCACTGGTTCTTGTAACAAATCCCAATATTGTTGTAGAAATAATTCAGGCTTTTCGGATTGGGGTTGGGTTTGTTCCGTTCCTGTTCGAGTAAAGGCCACAGCAATTCCAGGGCTTTGTTGTACTGTTTCCCTGTAACCAGATGATAGATCAGGTTGATGCTGTCTGTTCGGGATAATGGGGAATGGTCCTTCTGAACTAACGTCGCACCGGTGAGGTATAGGCGGCACACCAGAAAAATGCAGAATATCAACACAGTTCGGAGAAGAGCTTTCATGGCCATGAATTGCCCGTGGTTCCATGGTTTCGGGCTGCAAGATACCCGAAATTAAAAATATCTTCAAGCCGGGCGGAAAAAAAATGAAAAAAATACCGGTTTATGGGGTAACATTTCCGGGTAAAAGGGAACTATAGGGCGAAAACCAATGTAACCCAATGTCTAATTCTTAAATGCTACATCCCATGAAAACGATCTTTGATGAAAACCAGGTATTGAACATGATGGAACTGATTCAGGTACGCGGAGGCGACGGTGGCGGATCGGGCGATCCCGGGAATTCCGGTGAAGATATTGTTCCTCCTCCTCCTCCTCCTGACGAACTGGATTAAAATAATATATTGTGGTGATCACTCCGCCCGGAAGGAATTTTCCGGGCCGGGGTGAAAAGCCGGCCGGCGGGGTGTCGCCGGCGGAAAAAATACGGATGCCCGGAAGGGGATGGAAGTCCCTGCCCGGAAAAGGGCGGGGGCTCGCCATGAAAGGCGGAAAGAAATGGTGTGCGGGCATAGCCCGGGTGGTAACAGGATGTGCAGGTTGTGCCGGTAAGATGAACGAATCAGGCGGCAGAAGCTATGCGCCTGTTACGAAACCAGAGGGATGAATCACATTTCCTGAATGAGGCAGGATGAATCCTGCAGGTCCGGGTAATGAGCGGTACGCCGGGTTTGTTACAGGTTGTTTGTTGTTCTGTTTTTTAGGTGCAGCAGGGATTCCTGTTGAGGGGTGAAATATGCCTGCCTGGACTAGGGAAGATATCCGGAGCATGCATGAAGTGCAGGTACACCCCGGAAAATTGCCTGCCGGCAGGAATGACATCCAACTTTTGGTAGTTGTTAAAGTCATTTATGGTATCATGGTGTCTTTTGAAAGAATTTGAAAGAACTCGAAACCCGAAACCCAAACAGAGAACTTTATTATATTCACAGGTTATGGAACATACAATCAATTATCCGGAATTCATCGAGAGGTACCTCGACGGGGAAATGAGCCCGGAGGAAAAAACCTGGTTCGAGAAGGAAATAGACGATAATCCGGAACTGGAAGGTGAGATCCAGCTCCGGAAAGAAGTGAACGAGGCCATCATGGAGGAAGATGTGATCCAGTTGAGAATGCAACTCGACAGCATCCACAGGAAGCACCAGGCGGAGAAGATACGTGCCGTAAAGCCTGCCCGGACTACCCGCCGTGTGTTGCTGGCCACCTCCTCGGTGGCGGTGCTGACTGTATTTATTCTGCTCGGCGGACGGTACTGGTGGGGGAACATGGCTCCAGAAAAGATATTTACCCGGTATTATGAACCCTATGAGATGCCCGTTTACCGTGAGGCAGGAACGCCGGCCGACCTTCTTTTCCTGAAGGCCATGGAGACCTATCAGAACAGGGAATTTGACAGGGCCATTGAACTCTTTGAGGAGGTGCTGGCGCAGGATGTTACCAAGATGGACGCCAACCTGATGTCGGGTATCTCGAAGATCGAGACCGAGCGTTACGGGGAAGCCACCACAAATTTCCGGCGGATCATCGACTACCGCGACAACATGTTTCTCGATCAGGCGGAGTGGTACCTGGCCCTTTCGTGCCTGATGACGGGCGAAACCGAAAAAGCCACCGCACTGTTTGAGCAGATTGCCGGGGAAGAGGGTACCTACCGGAAAGAAGCCAGGGAAATACTCAGGAAGATCAGGTAAAAACCGGTCTTTTTATTTATTGAAACAGAACCGGATCGAAAAATCCGGAGGGGTAAGGTATGGAGGAGCAACCAACATATGGCGACCTGCGGAAGCGGGTAGAAGAGCTGGAGCAGCTGCTGGAAGAAAAGAAGGAGGAATACCAGCAATTGAAACGGATATTTCTCTCTCATGTCAATCATGAGATCAGAACCCCCATGAATTCCATTATCGGGTTTTCCTCCCTGCTGGCAGATAACGATATTTCGCGGGAACAGAAGGAACTGTATTTAAGCTATATCAACAACAGCAGTGAAAATCTGCTGGGGATCATTGAAAATATGATCGACATGGCCATGCTGGAAGCCGGCCAGGTTGAGCTGAACGAAAGCTCGTTCTCCGTGGGCAAAATGTTCGAGGAACTGTATGCCCGGCTGAGTGTGATGAAGCAGAAGCGTAACAAAGACCTGGTGGCCCTGCTGCTGTCACGTCCCCGGGAACCGGCCGACTTGGATATTGTGGCCGACCGGTACCGCCTGGAACAGATCATGATGAACCTGGCGGAAAATGCCATGAAATTTACCGACCGGGGAGTGATTGAGATCGGCTTCCGGATGAAGAATGAAAATACCCTGCAGTTGTTTGTCAAGGATACCGGACGGGGAATAGATGCCGGCCATCAGCAGATGATCTTTGAAAGTTTCCGGATCAGCCGGAAAGAGACCGATCCGCATATTGCCGGCAGCGGACTGGGACTGTCCATTGTCAAGTCGCTGGTCGAACTGATGAAAGGGGAAGTATGGGTGGAGCCGAACGAAGAGCAGGGAAGTATTTTCAAGATCAACCTGCCCCTGAAAAAGCAAAAATCGGCCGAAGCCGGGAAAGAAAAGAAAGGAACAAGGCGCAGTTTTCTTGACGATCTGCGGCTGGGAAGCAGGCATCTGGCTATTTGAGTGAAAAAGTAAGCGGAAAGAAATATTTCATGGGATAGACACTGGTTTTAAAAAAATTTCATGGGATAAACATTGGTTTTTCAAAAAAACGGAGGGCAGCGCCCTCTGTTTTTTTTTGATTTCCGGGAATTACTATTTTTAAAGATATTTTCGAAAAGGCATATGACTTCTTTCCCGTTCTATGAGCAGCTCGATGCGATGGATTGCGGTCCGGCCTGCCTCAGGATGATTGCCCGTTACCACGGGAAAAGGATTACCCTTCAGACCCTCAGGGAAAGAAGCTATATCACGAGGGAAGGGGTGTCGATGCTGGGCATCAGCGATGCCGCGGAATCCATCGGGATGAGGACCCTGGGGGTGCGCATCGGTTTCGACAAGCTGAAGAGGGATGTATCACTGCCCTGTATCGTACACTGGCAGCAAAAACATTTTATTGTTGTATACCGGATCAGGGGGAACAAGGTATATGTGGCCGATCCGGCCATCGGGAAACTGGTGTATAGCCGTGAGGAATTTCTCAAAGGCTGGGTCAGCACCCGGAAAGACGGGCAGGATCTCGGCCTGTGCCTGATCGTGGAGCCCACCCCCGCCTTTTATGAGCTGGAAGACGAAAAACATGCCCGAACTTCCTTTTCCTTTCTGGTGAAATATTTCCGCCCCTTCCGGAAACTTATGGTTCAGTTGCTGCTGGGTGTTCTTATTGGAAGCATCATCCAGCTGATCTTTCCTTTCCTTACCCAGCAGATCGTTGACTTTGGTGTGAACAACCAGGACATCGGGTTTATTTACCTGGTGCTGATCGGGCAGCTGGTTCTTTTTATTTCCCGCATGGCGGTGGATTTTATCCGGGGGTGGATCCTGTTGCACATCGGGACACGTGTCAATGTGAGCCTGATCTCCGATTTCCTGATCAAGCTCATGAAACTGCCCGTATCCTTTTTCGATACCAAGCTGATTGGCGACCTGCTTCAGCGCATTGCCGATCACCGGCGTATCGAGACTTTTCTCACCGTGTCAACCCTTAATATCCTTTTTTCGCTGCTGAACCTGGTGATTTTCGGGATCGTACTGGCAATATACCACCTGCAGGTGTTTCTCCTGTTTCTGGCGGGCAGTGCATTGTACATTGGGTGGGTGGCATTTTTCATGAAGAGGCGAAGGAGGCTTGATTACCTGCGCTTCAAGAAGATGTCGGAAACCCAGACCAGCCTGATCCAGCTGATCAACGGCATGCAGGAGATCAAGCTGAACAACCTGGAAAAACAGAAACGATGGGAATGGGAGGGTATCCAGGCCGGATTGTTCCGGGTGAATGTAAAAAGCCTGGCACTGAACCAGTACCAGCAGGCGGGAGCCACCATTCTGAATGAAACGAAGAACATACTGATCACCGTGGTAGCCGCTACCGCGGTGATTTCGGGGGATATGACCCTCGGAATGCTGGTGGCGGTTCAGTATATCCTGGGGCAATTGAATGCTCCTCTGGAACAGATGATCGGATTTTTCCACCGCACCCAGGATGCCCGGATCAGCCTGGAAAGATTGGGAGAGATACACCACCTGGAGGAAGAAAGCCTGCCGCTTATGCCGGGGGCGGTTGCTGTGCCTGCCGGTGATCTGAAAATAAAAAACCTTTCTTTCCAGTACGAAGGACCGCGTTCGCCTTTTGTGCTGCGCCATATTGACCTGGAGATCCCGTCATCGGCAGTGACCGCCATTGTTGGTGTGAGCGGAAGCGGAAAAACCACCCTGATCAAGCTTTTGCTGGGATTCTACCGGCCGGTGGAAGGAGAGATCCGGGTGGGAGATCAGTTGCTGAAAAATATTCATCCGGCGGTATGGCGGTCGCATTGCGGTGCAGTTATGCAGGACGGGTATATTTTTGCCGACACCATTCTCAACAATATTCTTGCGGGAGATGAACAGCCCGATCCGGCAAGGCTGGAAAGAGCGGTACGGATTGCCAACCTGGAAGAGTTCATTCGTTCGATGCCATTGGGTTATTATACAAAACTCGGGGCTCAGGGGGCAGGGATCAGTATGGGCCAGAGGCAACGGTTGCTGATAGCCCGTGCTGTTTACAAGGATCCTTCATTTGTGTTTTTCGATGAGGCGACGAATGCGATTGATGCCAATAACGAGAAAGTGATCATGGATCATTTGCAGGAATTTCTGGCCGGGAAAACCGCCGTGGTGGTGGCCCACCGGCTGAGTACCGTTAAAAATGCCAGGCAGATTGTGGTTCTCGACAAGGGAGTCATTACCGAAAGAGGCACACACGAAGAGCTGGTCAAAGCCCGTGGGGCCTATTATCACCTGGTGAAAAATCAGCTTGAACTGGGCCAGTAAACCATGACATACCATGCCTGATCCAAACCATATCGAACTTCACACTCACAGCGATGCCCTGGAGGAGATCATCGGACAGCCGCCTTCCTGGCTTGTAAGGAGAGGCATTGGCCTGTTCTTTTTAATTCTTCTGATTCTGCTGGCCGGATCATGGTTTTACAGGTATCCCGATGTGGTGAAAACGCCGGTGGTTATTACTACGGAAAATCCTCCTGCTCCGCTGGTGGCCAGGGTAGACGGGAAGATCATTTCTCTGCAGGTAAAAAATGGCTGCAGCGTAAAACAGGGGGATCTGCTGGCCGTGATGGAAAATCCGGCCACCACGGAGGATGTATTGCAACTGGGTGCCCTTCTGTCAATTCAGGATCAGGAAAAGAGGTTTGCTGCCATTACTGCCATAGTACCTGTTGAACCGGCCCTGGGCCCGGTTCAGGAACCCTTTTCCAGGTACCGGAAAAGGGTAAGCGATTATCTCTACTTCCTTGAACTCGACCTCTATGGCAGAAAGATCGCATCGGTAAAGGGGGAGATTAAACAATACGGCGAGTATGTGGAACAGGTAGCCCGGCAGGTTAAATTCCTGGAAGACGAATTGGGCCTGGTGAGGAAGCAATATGTAAGGGATTCCCTGTTGTTTGCCGGAGAACTGATATCGGAGTCGGCCTGGGAACAGTCAGGAACACGCCTTCTTGAAAAAAGCAGGGAATGGCAGGAAAAAAAGATTGCCCTTTCTTCAGCTCTCCTCAGAATGAAAGAAAAAGAACGGGAATTGCTGGACCTGGAACTGGCGCAGAAGGAAGAAACGGCGTTGTTGCACAGCCAGTGTATGGAAGCGGAAGAGGTTCTCAGGTCGGCTGTGGCAGAATGGGAGCAGAATTACCTTATGCGGTCACCGGCAAACGGGATGGTGAGCTTTACCCGTTTCTGGAGCCGTGATCAGTATGTGGCAAAGGGAGAGACCGTGCTGACGATTGTTCCCGAAGAGCCCGGCGATATCATTGGAAGGGCCAGAGTAGGGCAGCAGCGTTCGGGGAAGGTAGACACCGGGCAACAGGTGTTGATACGCCTGGACAATTTTCCCTACCTGGAATACGGACATCTGCCCGGAAGGATACGTAATATCAGCAGGGTGCCCGACCAGGAGGCCTATGTGGTGGAGGTGCGTGTGCCACAAACACTGGAAACCAATTATGGGATCCGGCTGGATTTTTCTGATGGCATGCAGGGAACGGCCAGGATCATTACCGACGAACGGCCTTTACTGATCAGGATACTGGCCCCGTTCAGGTACATGTATGAACGGCATATTCGCCGGCGTGACCGGTTTGATCAGAACGGGAGGTCGTCTTCTTCAGGATGGTCTTCCGGAGGCATGTCATCAAGGGCTGGTCCCGGAATGTCTGCCTCGGTTGCCGGTTCCGCTTTTTCTATGCGGAAAGCCGAAAGGTTGGTGAAGTAGCTGACCTTTCCCCCTTTTTCCCAGCGATTACCGCGGATATCGAACTGGATGCGGATCATGTCATTCAGCTGAAATGGTTCAATCAATCCGCAACGGTCCTGGGTTAGCTGGAATTTTATATAATCCACGAATTCATTTCCAGCATTGACTTCTCTTTTTTCCACTACAAATTCTCTTTTCTGGAATTTTTCACTGATCCGTGTGGTGTCATATTTTTCAATCAGTTTTCCCGTAATTTCAAAGGCCATATCATTGAGTTTTTTCTGTCATTTGCACTATAAATGTACATTTTTTTTCGTGTCCTTCCTTCTCTGCCGGAACAGGTAAAAGATGGATATTTTTCTATTCCGTTCCGGATCAATCCCTTGGATCTACTTTCAACAATTCGATTTCAAAAACCAGGGTAGAGTATGGCGGGATATTCCGGCTGGGGATATCCATATCATGGTATGCCAGTTCATGAGGGATATAAACCTTCCACCAGGCTCCTTCCTTCATAAGCTGCAGTGCCTCCGTCCAGCCCGGGATCACCTTGTCAACTGCAAATATCGAAGGTTTTTCCCCGCTGCTATCAATCACGGTTCCGTCGATCAGGGTGCCTTTGTAATGTACGTGCACCACATCATTCCTGTCCGGGACAGGTCCGTTGCCTTCTTTCAGTATTTCATACTGCAGTCCCGATTCCGTGGTGATCACTTCCTTGCGCCGGCTGTTTTCCTTCAGGAACTTTTCTCCCGCCCGCAGATTGTTACCGTATTTTTCCATTTTTATCCGGGCTTCGTTCACTTCCTGGAATTTCCCCATGATCTCACGTGCTTCCTGCATTTCGAACGTGTCGTTGACACCGGTAAGAATATCGGCCATGCCTTTTTTCACCAGCTCGATATCGATCACATCATCCAGTTCCTGCCTGATCAGTCCGTGTCCGAGAAGAACACCATAAGCATAACTGGCCGAATCATTCATATTGCTTAATGGTTCGGGGTTGTTACGATAACAGGAAGACGCTGTAAGAAACGCCAGAAATAACGCTGGCAGAATGCAGGTTTTGGATATTTTCATGGTCTGTGCTTTTCAGAAATCCGTACACGAAAATAGTCAGATTCTTTTTTCGTGCAAAGGCAAAAAACCTGAAAATAAAACAAGATTTCATGAAATGTAAAAAAAATGATTAGCTTCGTAAAATCCACCGTGTCAGGTAAACTTTCCGGATAATGGCATCTCTCCCGGCCGAATTCAAACAATTCCTTGTTGCATCCTGCTGTTTCTTGCTTGGTCCGGGCCTGTTTGCCCAGGAAGAGGTGGTACAGATATCAGGGAGGGTGATAGATGCTTTTGACGAAGGACCTATGTCAGGAGTGAATGTTTCCGTAACCGGGCAACAACTTGGAACCGTTAGCAATCCCGAAGGATATTTTTATCTGAAGGTAACAGGCATAGCATTGCCTTTCGAGATCCGTTTTTCCATGGTGGGTTACAGGTCTGAATCCTATACGGTGAAACAGATCATAACGTCGGGTTTAAGGGTCAGGATGTTCAGCGAAGATATTCTGGGTGATGAGGTGGTGATAACGGCTCCCGCGGTGGAAGTGGAACAGAAAACCTTCCGCGAGGTTATAACGGTGGAAATGATGGATATGCTTACCATTAAAGAAACCCCGGCACATAATTACTACGAAGCCCTGGCCTATATGAAGGGAGTGGATATAACCACCCAGAGCCTGCAGTTCCTTTCCGTGAATGCCAGGGGATTCAATTCAACCGAAAATATCCGGTTCCGTCAGATTATGGACGGCATGGATACCCATGCTCCCGGGTTCAGTTTTTCGGTGGGGAATGTGGCAGGATTACCCGAGCTGGATGTGGAAACGCTGGAATTCATGCCGGGTCCGTCTACAGCACGTTACGGGTACAATTCGCTGAACGGGGTGCTGGTAATGACCAGCAAGGATCCGTTTCAGTATCCCGGCCTCAGTTTCAGTATGCAGCCCGGGGTTTCCGATCTCAGACCCGGCCATGACTATCCGTTTCAGTTTTACGGGAAACCTCTGTTCGACGGATCTTTCAGGTACGCTCATGTGGTGGGTGAGAAATTGGCCTTCAAGTTGAATGCGGGTTATATGAAAGGAAGAGACTGGTATGCCGATGACACTACCAATATTCGCCCCGGAAACATCAAGTGGGAATGGGACCCGGGGCATGACGGGCTGAACCAGTACGGGGACGAGATATTTAGCTATCTGCCGGTTGGGGAGAACGGGGAAGATATTCCTGTGGCACGCACGGGATACAGGGATAAATATCTGGTTGATAACGGGGTGGAAAGCCTGAAGCTGAACGCTTCGGTGCATTACCGGATCACACCCGGAATTACCGCCATATTGCACGGGAACTATGGGAAGTCTACCACTGCCTACGCAGCGGAAAACAGGATAGCCCTCAGGGATTTTGAACTGTACCAGGCCAGGGCTGAACTGAACGGTGAAAATTTTCAGCTCTTCGGTTATACTACCCGCCAGGGTGCCGGAGATACCTACGATACCCGTTTTCTGGCGATCCATCTGAACCGGCTCTGGAAATCCGATGAAACATGGTTCCGGCAATACCGGGATGTCTACCTGGGAAAATATCAGAAATACGGGGTCAATGGATTCGATCACCGCGTGGCCAGGGCATTTGCCGATAACGAAAGGCTGCTGCCGGGAACTTCTTCCTTCGAAGCGGCAAAGGATTCTCTTATCTCCCTGACTGATTTCAGGCACGGGGCCAGGATTATCAATAACTCCCGGATGTGGGAAGTGGCGGGCAACTATACCTTTGAACAGGGGAAGGTATTGCCCGGCCTCATGATTGGAGGGAATTTCAGGTATTACGACCTGATATCCAACGGAACCATTTTCCCTGATACTGCCGGGAATCCCATTCATTTTTATGAATACGGGATGTTTGCCGAAATGGAACGAACCCTGATTGAAGACAGGATTTCCCTGGTAGCATCACTTCGCATAGATGGCAGTGAACAATTCAGACATACTATTACTCCCCGGCTGATCTTGTCGCTGACCCCCGATCCTTCGCATCATATCCGCCTGGCCGTTCTTACCGGTACCCGTTACCCGGGTGCCAGGGAACAGTTTATTAACAAGGATATGGGTGCCTACCAGTATCTGGGAGGATTACTTCCAATGACAGAGAACTTCGAATTATCCGGGAATTCATTCTATCAGGGGAGTGTGGAGGCATTCAATCAGGCGGTGGAAGAAGCCATGAGCGATGAAAAGAATCCAAAAAGCTATGCTGAAGCAATGATGAACAACCTGTATCTTCTGGAAGAGGGGAAAGTACAGGCAGAAGCCTTCAGGGAACTTAAGCCGGAGAAGGTTGCATCTTTTGAGCTGGGTTACAGGGGGAAGTTGTTGAACCGGATATTCTGGGACCTGGTTTATTATTACAGTACATATCGCGATTTTATAGGATATGTGGAAGTGAACCGTCCCGGAACCAGTCCTTCCACCGATCTGTACACCGCCATTCAGCAGATGAACAGTGCCGGGATGCACGATCTGATTTATGTGCATACCAATGCCCGGGAGAGAATAGCCATCCAGGGTCTGTCCGTAGGCGTGAAGTGGTTGGTGCCGCTGGGATCGGTGCTGTCGTGGAACGCTACTTTTTCGAAGATAAATCAGGATCCCTCCGATCCTCTGGTACCCGGTTTCAATACGCCGGTATTCAAGACGAATATTTCCGTATCGAACCGGAAAATGGACCGGATGGAGAACAACCCGGGAATGGAGCGGGTTGGATTTAACATCAACTGGCGCTTTCAGAGCGCCATAGACTGGGAAAGTCCGTTTGCCAGTGGCAGGGTGGATCCTTTTGCCACACTCGACTGGCAGATCTCGTATCACCTGGAAAATCCCCGGGCAGTGATCAAGGCGGGAACCAATAATTTTCTGAATATAATTCATACCAATACATACGGGGGCGCTCAGGTGGGCATTTTTTACTATATCGGTTTTACCATGGAAAACCTGTTTAACTGATGGGGATGAAAACCATGTTGAAATATGGCTGGCTGTATGTGGTCCTCCTGGTGATGGCAGGTTCATGCGCCTATGAATTCCCTGAGGCAGAAGGCCCGGTTTCCGCAGGAAATGTTTCATTCCGGCATTATGTAAGTATCGGGGGCTACGGAATGTCGGGATTCATGCACGGTGCTTTTTACACTAAAGGCCAGCAGCAATCGGTTTCAGCCATTCTGTATGAACAGTTTCTGAAAACGGGTCAGGAAATACCTTTTAATCAAGCAGATATCGGAACAGAGAACGGATACAATGAATTTTACCAGAGCGGCACGGGAATTTCCGGGAGGTTTGTTTACCGCTATACTGATTATGCTCAGGATGAACCTGTTATAACCGCGGAAGAAGGAGATATGCTGTCGGATTATGGGGGGAATATAGGTCAGGTGAACGACCTGGGGATCCCTTTCCTGAAATCGTTCCAGATGAACAACGGGGAAGCGGCGGTGCAGAACCCTTATGTGGCCCGTTTAAACTTACCTTACGGAGTAACCCTGACAGAACATGTGCTTGCCATGCATCCTGAATTTTTTACAATATGGCTTGGCGTAGCCGAAATTTTCAACTATGCCCGTTCGGGAGGAGAGGGGAGTATCTCATCCGTACCCGGCGAGGCTGGAGAATTTGACCTTTCTTCGGCGACCGAATTCGAAGAAAACCTGACGGTAATACTGGAACAGTTGCTGTATAATCCTGCAACCAGGGGAGCGATCGCTAATATTCCCGATCTGAAAGATCTGCCGTTCTTTTTTTACTACCCTTACAATTTTCTGCGGATTACCACCGGATCTATTCAGGCATCGAGGGCTGAATATGTCGATGCATTCAACGAAGCTGTCGATATACATAACATAATCCCGGGTGCCGAGCGCAGGCCCTACATCTCCTGGGATGATAACGGGGCCTACCTGAGTCCGCAGCGCCTGGTGGTGGAAGACGACTCCCTGTGTGATGCCTATTATCCGAACGGAGAACCCCTGCCGAAGATCAGGCAAATAGAACCGGAAGAGCTGGTGCTGTTGAGCATTCCTGTCGGGGAGGTTAAAACGGGACTGGGATGGATGTACCCGCTTCCTGCTGAATATTACCTGAATAAGTACCAGGTACAAAAGATCCAGGTGAGGATCAATGAATTCAATGCCGTTATTTCCGGTATGGCATCACGGTATTCCGGGCAACTGGCCCTGGTTGATCTGCGCTCGGCTTTTGCCCTGCTGGCTTTGTCATCCAGAAAAGATGTCTATGGGAATCCCGGGTCGTACGAAGAGCACTACTTTAACGGGGTTCCCCTACATTTTGACCTGGGATTATATTCTCTGGTATCCCTTGACGGGATCTATCCGAACCAGCGGGGCAATGCTTACATCGCCAACCGGTTCATTGAGGCAATCAACCGCTCGTTCGGTTCGGAATTACCCATAGTGGATATAAACCGGTATACAGGCAATACAGTGGAACTTGGAATCCGCTGAGAAATATTTTATTCCTGGGGTTCCACTTCAACCAGCTCGATCTCGAAAATCAGGGCTGAGAAGGGGGGAATCATACCGCCGCCCATTTCCTGTGAGCCGTAAGCCAGTTCCTGAGGGATGTATACCATCCATTTCGACCCTTCTTTCATCAGCTGAAGCACTTCTGTCCAGCCGGGAATAACAGAATTAACGGGAAACGATACGGTTTCTTCGCCCGAAGCATCGAATTCGGTGGAATCAATCAGTGTCCCACGGTAACGGACATGAACAATATCATTCTCATCGGGGCTGGCTCCGGTTCCTTCTTCCAGTATTTTATACTGCAACCCTGATTCTGTGGTGATCACACCTTCTTCTTCTTTGTTATTTGCTAGAAATTCTTCGCCGGCAATCCGGTTTTCTTCGTATTCTTCACTCACTTTCCGGGTTTGCTGTTCCTGGAAAAAGTCATTGAGAATCATCTGGATGGCCATGATGTCCATGGTATCCTGGTTGTTCTTCATCACATCTTCCATCCCCTGTTTTACCAGTCCGGCATCGAGCATATCCATTTGCTGGTTCAGCAGGCTTTTTCCGATATATACACCGTATGCATAGCTGGCAGTATCGACATTGTTGCTCAGGTTGGGTTTTGACATCTGGTTGCAGGAAACCAGTGTGACGAGCATGCTGACCATAAAAATGACCGGGATTGACTTTTTTGTTTTCATATTTTAAAAATGGTTAGTGAACTGCGAAAATACAATGTATGCGTCTAATCTCCAACTTACCGTTCAGATAGTTTTGACAGCTCTGAGCATTTCCCTTTTTCCCGGAGGGCCCGGAAGGATTTCCAGGGTAAATCCGGTTTCTTTCAACATCCGTTTTACCGAGCCTTTGCAGGAATAGGTAACAAGCAGCCCGCCAGGACGCATGGCCCGGTAGATTTTTTCGAACAACGCAACGTTCCATATACCGGGTTGCTTATCCGGACCGAATGCATCAAAATAAACCACATCGGGGGTAATCTCCATTTGGTATGTATGCACATCGCCGCATATTTTTCTAAAAACAAAGCCGTGCTCCATTTCAGTTTCCTGACCCCAGGGAGCCCGGTGAATTGCCGCAAAAACACGCCTTGCTTCATTTCCCAGGCGATCTCCATAGTTCAGTCGGGAAATTACTTCCTCGGGCAGGGGGTATTTTTCGATCCCGTGGTATACGATCTTCTTATGGTTTTGCATGGCATATTTCCAGGTGAGGAGAAGATTCAGGCCGGTGCCCAGCCCCACTTCATAGACCCGGATCGATGGTGCTGACAAGGCTTCCAATCCTGCCCGGATAAACACGTGTTCCGATTCCCTGATGGCTCCGTGAACAGAATGGTACCGCTCGTTCATCCGGGGAATGAACAGGGTGTGGGAGCCGTCTTCCGTTAAAATGATCTCAGTTTTCAAAACCAGGCAGTTTTTAGGGAGACAGATTAAGCAGACCCTCTTTTTTGAATCTCGGGAAATGGAATTTTCTTACCGGTTTATGGCTGTATGGCTGAAAATGGTGGTCATACCCGCTGATACGGGCAATCTGGCAGGGTTTGCATTCTCCGCAGGGTATGCCGTTCTTTCCGGGATGGTAGCAATACCAGCTGAGTGCCAGAAGATGATGGAACCCAAGTTTTCTGGCTTCTGTTCCCATATCATCCTTGGAATACCGGATGACAGGGAAACAGAAGTTCTCAAACAGCCTCAGACCATGGAGAACCGGTTGATCGATGAGCCGGTATTGATCTTCGACCTCCCGGATGTTTCTTTCAAGATCGAGGTTGAACTGAGGGATTTCCTCTTCCGTATGTCTGACGATACCTAATTCAAGGTCACTTATTCCGTACTGCCTGCTGAGGCGGGCGAACCATTCGTATTGTATTCCCAGGGTATACAGGCGGTTCAGCTCTTCATACCATTGCCTGGTCTGAGCATCTTTTTTCAGCCGGGATTTGTTGACGATTTTTACAGGTTGCAATAAGGCGGCGGCCCGGGGAAACTCCTTTTGCAGCCCGGCAATTATCCGCCGGATGGCTTCAATTTCGTATGAGGTGGATTTTCTTCTGTGGTCGTATACATAATACGGTTGCATGGGTTCACCGGCTGAAATAAGCAGCTGGAGGACACGGAAAGAAGAATCCCACCCCCCCGACCAGAGGGTATGTTTCAAATTATTCATCTGGCGAAAATAGGAAAATTCAGGGGATTAATCGAATATCATGGTCACAGCAAAAACGAAACCGGTTTGACAGATTTCATTCTTTCCGTAAAGATCTACCGGAAAGCCAAATACCAGAAGGAAATTTTCACCGGTCTCGATGCTCCCGCCAAGATTCAGGGTGGTAAGCTCACGTATTCCTGATTCCGTATCCCCCCATCCGCGGTTGTAACTGATCCCCAGAATGGCCTGCAGGCCCGGTTTGATGAAACAACCGGCGTCAGCATTGAAGAAAACCTGGGTGCCGGTTTTTTGTTGAAAATAATCGGTTTGCCATTGAAAATCAGTGTCTACCGACCAATTTGCCGGAAGAAACGTGGTCCATGACAGACCCGCCACGGCTGAATGGCTTATATTTTCAGGCCTGCCAGGATTAGACTCCTGTCCTTCCGGTCGTTCGTAATGGTAACCGGCCAGCCATGCCAGCTCATTTTTTCTCGTTTGTAAGAACCTGATTTTTCCTGCCATTCCCATTTGCGAATGATTCGAACTCAATAAGAATCCCACTTCTGCATTCCGGTTTATTCCGTAGGTGGTTCGGAAAGTGAGGCTGGTGTTATGCTCAAGGCTGTCGGTCGATTCGAACCTTGGCATGATCCGGCTGTCCTGGTTCCAGAATTTCCGTGACCACAGGCTGGAGAATACCGGTTCAAATTCCAGGCTGTGCAACGGAACAGGGGTGGCATTGCATGCCCCCAGTTTGGAGGCGGATACCCCGCATACCTGGGCCATGGTTGCAGCAGCGGAAAGAAACAGGATATAGCATGAAATCAGAAATTTATGTTTCATGATAATCGCGCAATATTTTTTATATGAACAAATGTTCGTTTAATAAATAGACCCGGCCCGGATGAAATAATTGCGCTTGGAATAGTTTTTTTTTGTAATGTTGTTACAAAGGTTGTTGGAAGCGCAGGATTATACAATCCCCTGTAATGGGTATTGTTACTTGAATTCATATCTTTTTGTATTCAGAAAAAAAAAGAGGCTGTCTCAAAAGCATATTTGAGGCGGCTTCTTTTTTATTTATGGAGTTATTTATTGCTACTTCAGGAAAATAAGTTTTTCAGGATTGTTTGTCACAAAAAAAAGAAAAAGG
>Ga0209614_1000604_pt1 | contig 30686 bp, 36 predicted proteins | sample BlaSprsedimmetaG_FD_185484 | JGI IMG/M metagenome (GOLD analysis project Ga0209614, IMG submission 185484) | Hot spring sediment bacterial and archeal communities from California, USA to study Microbial Dark Matter (Phase II) - Blank Spring... ... | reverse complement strand
GCCCGACGCGCCGGATCCCGCCATCCCCGCCGCGCTCGGGGGGGGCGCGTCGGGGATGGCGGGATCCGGCGCGTCGGGCTGGGCCGCGGAGGGGTCCGAGACCGGCAACAGGGCAAAGTCGTGCAGCGGCATCCCGGCCGCGATCGGCGTGCCGGGCGGCTCGCTCTCGGGGCCGGTCGGGATCGGGACAGGTGCCAGGGCCGCCCACGGCACGGCCGGTGCGGCGTCGGGATTCCGGGCAAAGGCGGTCAGAAAGGCGCCCGGTTCTGCCGCGGGCGTGGTCGTGCCGGGCCGGAACGACGCGGTCTGCGCGCCCGGGGCAAGGTCGAATAGGGGAAAGGGGTGCATGCGCATTACCGGACTTCTGCCACTGATCCCGGGCAGGATGGGGGCAACCGGTTACCGGTTCTTTACCGCTTGCCCCGCATAAGCGGAAAAACGAGTCGCAATTTAGGGATCCCGCCATGCTGCCCCCGCTCAGTTCGCCCATCGGTGGCCAGGGCCACGCCGTTCAGGAAACGCGCCTGCGCGAGGCCGCGCAGAAGCTGGAGGCGCAGTTCCTGGCCGAGATGCTGAAACATGCGGGCCTCGGCGAGAGCCAGGGCGCGTTCACCGGCGGGGCGGGCGAGGCGCAGTTCGCCTCCTTCCTGCGCGAGGCGCAGGCCGGGGAGATGGTGCGCGCGGGCGGGATCGGGCTGGCGGAACAATTGTTCGAATCGCTGAAGGAGCGGGCCGATGGGACGTGAGGAACTGGAGGCGCTGCTGGAGCGCGAGGCCGAGGCGCTGCGCCTTGCCGATTTCGCGGCGCTGGCCGGGATCGCCGACGAGAAGGAACGGCTGGCGGCGGATCTGGCGGCCGAGCCCGAGACGGATGCCGAAAGTCTGGCACGACTCAGGACGCTGGCCGAACGCAATGCCGAGTTGCTGGAGGCCGTGCGCCGCGGCGTCGACAGCGCGGCCGAAACCCTGCGCCGCGCCCGCGAACCGGCCGCGCCGCTGAGCACCTATGACAAGAGCGGCCAGTGCAGCCCGATCGGCGCCACACAAGGGTCGCTGACCCGCCGCGCCTAGGCCCAATTTTCGCCCAGACGCCCCGGTAAGACCTTATTGCATTAGCCGTCGTTTAACCCGCAGCTGAAATGCTCGGGACCGCGTCCGGAAGATGGATGGCACGGCACGGGACCTCTCCACAGCCGTAAGGGTGAGAACACCTTGGATCGTCGTTACAGGCGGCTTCAACCCGTGGCGCAAAGCGCCATACGAAAAGGAAGGACCGAATTCATGTCCAGCATTCTGACGAATACCGGCGCGATGACCGCGCTGCAGACCCTGAAAAGCATCAACGCCAACATGGCCAAGGTGCAGGACGAGATTTCGACCGGCAAGTCGATCAGCTCGGCCAAGGACAATGCCGCCGTCTGGGCCATCTCGAAGGTAATGGAATCCGACGTCAAGGGCTTCGAAGCCATTTCGGGCAACCTTGCGCTGGGCGAATCGACGGTTGCGGTTGCCCGAAACGCGACGGAGTCGGTCACCGAACTGCTGACCGAGATCAAGGACAAGATCACCAACGCCCAAGAAGGCAACATGGACCGCGACAAGCTGCAAACCGATATCAAGCAGCTGAGCGATCAGATCAAATCGGTAATCGCGTCGGCGCAGTTCAACGGCCTCAATCTCTTGGATGGCTCGAACGCGGGCAATGTCCAGGTGCTGTCGTCTCTCAACCGGACGTCCAGCAACGTGAATGCCGCCTCGATCGACGTCGCGACGCAGAACCTGACATCGGACGGCTTCACCGCCAGCACCAAGACGGTGCTTTACTCCGACGGCACCGCTGCCCAAGGGGCAATCGACGGCACCAACACCGGCACCGCCGCGGCCGCGCTCGCGGCAACTGGCGACGAAGGCGTTTACAGCGCCTCGGTCAACGGAAAGACCTTCTCGCTCAAGTACACCTCCGAGGATATCTCTGCCCTCGCCTCGGGCAATAATAATCCGACGAGCGCGGACGATGTGAACGCCTATATCGCCAGCAAGCTGGGCGAACAGGTCAATGCGGCGTTCGGGGACATCTTCACGTTTTCCGGGGACGGGACGGATGGTGTCCAGGTCACCCTAGCCGATGCTACAGCCGGGACAGCGTTCGAACCCTATCGTATCGAACTCGGCACGGGCAATGCAGGGGCGCTGATAGCGCTGGATTCCCTCAATGTCGGCTCCACGGCTTCCGATACGGAGCGGAAGGCGGCGTTGACGGAAATCGAGAACATGATCCAGTCGGCAATCGATGCATCCGCGTCCTTCGGCTCGGTCGAGAAACGTATCGGGATCCAGGCCGATTTCGTCAGCAAGCTGACCGATTCGCTGAAAACGGGCATCGGCACGCTGACCGACGCCGACATGGAGGCCACCTCGGCCCGCCTGCAGGCCTTGCAGGTGCAGCAGCAGCTGGGCACCCAGTCGCTGTCCATCGCCAACCAGGCGCCGCAGAACCTGCTGTCGCTCTTCCGCTAAGGCAAGGCAGGGCCGGGGGGAATTCCCCGGCCCTTTCCTGACGGACCTCGCCCCCTCTCAGAACGGAAGGACACAGCATGAACGCCCTGCACATGGCCCAGACGGCCTATTCGGCCCCCGCCCAGGCCCGGATGCGCACCCCCCGCGCCACCGAATACGCCGCCTTCGCCCGCATCACCGCGCGCCTCAAGGCAGCCGATGCCGCCGGTCGGCGCAACTTTCCCGCGCTGGTCGCAGCGATCCACGACAACCGCACGCTCTGGACGATGCTGGCCGCCGATGTCGCCGATGGCGAGAACGGCCTGCCCCCGGCGCTGCGCGCGCGCATCTTCTACCTGTTCGAATTCACCACCCATCACAGCCGCCTGGTGCTGAACGGAAAGGCCGATATCGGCCCGCTGGTCGAGATCAACACCGCCGTGATGCGCGGCCTCGAGAAATCGGAGGCGGTGGCATGAGCGGTCTTGTCCTGAAGCTGGGCCCCAAGGAACGGGTTCTGGTCAATGGCGCGGTGATCGAGAATGGCGACCGCCGCACCCGGCTGTCGATCAAGACGCCCAATGCCAACATCCTGCGGCTGCGCGACGCGATCCACCCCGAAGAGGTGAACACGCCCGTGCGCCGGGTCTGCTACATGGCGCAACTGGTCCTGTCGGGCGATTCGGTGCCCGAGGACATCCACCCGCAACTGCTGCGCGGGATCGAGCAGCTAAGCCAGGTGCTGACCGACCATGACAGCCGCACCCAGCTGACGCTGGCCACCCAGGCGGTGCTGACGGCGGATTACTACCAGGTTCTGAAGGCGTTGCGCAGCCTGTTGCCGCGCGAGGAACGCCTGCTGGCGGGTGCGAGGCCGTCATGAGCTTTCAGCCGATCCTGCCCGTTGGCGGCTATGCCGGCTGGCGCTTCCTCGAACGCACGATGGAGCGCCAGCAGGAGGCCTTTGACAAATCCGCCACGGTGCAGCGCGACATCGACTATTTCGCGGAGAAGATCGGCAAGGTCACGAATGCGGACGAGATCGTCTCGGACTACCGGCTGCTGAAGGTGGCGCTGGGCGCGTTCGGGCTGCAGGACGATATCGGCTCGAAATTCTTCATCCGCAAGATCCTGTCCGAGGGCACCAGCGCCAAGGACGCGCTGGCCAACAAGCTGGCCGACAAGAGCTATTTCAAGCTTGCCGAGGCCTTCGGCTTCGGCGGGTCCGGCCCCCCGCGCACGCAGGAGCCGGGCTTTGTCGACCGGATCGCCAAGGCCTATCGCGAGCGCAGCTTCGAGATGGCGATCGGCGAGCAGAACAACGACATGCGGCTGGCGCTGAATATCGACCGCGAGCTGGGCGGCATCGCCGGGGGCGAGCAGAGCGACCGCGCCAAGTGGTTCAGCGTGCTGGGCTCAGGCCCGATGCGGCAGGTCTTCGACAAGGCGTTCGGCCTGCCCACCGCATTTGCCGCGATCGACCTGGACCGGCAGGTCGAGGTCTATCGCGAAAAGGCCAAGGCGATGTTCGGCAGTTCCGAGGCCGCGCAGTTCACCGACCCGGACAAGCGCGACAAGCTGATCAAGATGTTCCTGATCCGCAGCGAGATCGCGGCCGGTTTCGGGGGCACCAGCCCGGGCCAGACCGCGCTGACGCTCTTGCGCGGCGGTGGCTGAGGCAGGCCGGGCAGGATCAGGCCTGCGGGGCGGCGCGGCTGGCCTGGCCGTCCGGATCGGCCGCGGCCAGGACCTGCGAGAGGCGGGCGAAGCTGGCCTCGACCCCGCCCGGGGCATCTTCGGACAGGAAGGCGTCGAGCCCGGACCAGACCCGGATCGCGGCGTCGATCTCGGGGTCGGACCCGGCGGCGTACAGTCCGGCCTGGATCATCATCTCGGCCCGGTCATAGGCGCCGAGCAACCGGCGTGCCCGGGATATCTGCGCGTTCTCCGGCCCGCTGGCCGCCCGCGGCAGGCTGCGCGAGACCGAGCGCAGCAGGTCGACCGCCGGGAAACGGCCGCGTTCGGCGATGCGCCGATCAAGCACCACATGCCCGTCGAGCACGCCGCGCAGGATGTCGGCCACCGGCTCGTCCATGTCGGACCCCGCGACCAGCACCGAGAAGACGGCGGTGATGTCGCCCGTGCCCTCGATACCCGGGCCGGCGCGTTCGGCCAGCGCCATGATCGCCTGCGCGGTCGAGGGCGGGTAGCCGCGCAGCGCCGCGGGTTCGGCCGCGGCAAGGGCAAGTTCGCGATGCGCCTCGGCGAAGCGGGTGACCGAATCGGCGAGGAACAGGACATGGTGGCCTTCGTCCCGGAAATGCTCGGCCACGGCCATTGCCGCCCAGGCCGCGCGGCGGCGCACCATCGGCGACTGGTCGGAGGTGGCGGCGACGATCACCGAGCGCGCCATGCCCTCGGGCCCCAGCACATGCGAGACGAACTCGCCGACCTCGCGGCCGCGTTCGCCGACCATGGCGATCACGGCCATGTCGGCCTGAACGCCGCGGGCGAGCTTGGCCAGCAGCGTCGACTTGCCGACGCCCGAACCCGCGAACAGGCCGATGCGCTGGCCGCGCACGATCGGAAGAAGCGTGTCGAAGGCGGCCATCCCGGTCGCCAGCCGCGGGCCGAGGCCCCGGCGCGCGGTGGCCGGCGGCGGCGCGGCGCGCAGCGCCCGGAACGCGGGTCCCGGCATCAGCGGGCGGTCGTCGAGCGGGGCGCCGAAGGGATCAACCACCCGGCCCAGCCAGCCGCGATGCGGCGCGATCTGGCCCGGCCCCAGCAGAACGACGCGGTCGCCCACCGACAACCCCTCGGGCGTGCCGTCGGGCAGCACAGTCACGGTGCCCTGGGCCAGGGCCAGCACCTCGCCCCGCCGGCGCACGCCGCGGCCATGCCGGATCTCGACCAGATCGCCCAGACCGGCCTCGGCCGAGAGCCCGGCGACGGTCACCGTGCCGCTGCCCGCGGCCGTGACGCGGCCGACCGCGCGGATCGGGGCCAGTGCGTCGATGCGGGTCTGTAGGGCGGCGAAGGGGCTTTCGGGCATTCGGCGTCTCCGGTCCGGGCCAACACTTACCGTTTCTAAAAGAATCATCCGTAAGCCTTGGCTGAAACCGTAGGAGAATCCCCGATGTTCGAAAAGCTGGAAATCTTCCGCATGGCGCATGGGCTGGCGACGCATGCCGGCACGCGCCAGGCCGTCGTGGCCCGCAACGTGGCCAATGCCGACACGCCCGGATACCGGGCGCAGGACATTGCGGCATTCGCCGATACCTATCGCAAGTCCGGGGACGAGATGCACCTGCGCAAGACGCGCGAGGGGCACTTGCCGGCGTGCGATCCCCTGCCCTTCCGCACCGATCTGCAGGCCGTGGACGGCCCCGGAGAACCGAACGGCAACAGCGTTTCCCTGGAAGAGGAAATGCTGAAGGCCGCCGATACCAAGAGCAAGCACGACCTGGCGCTGGCGGTCTACCGCTCGTCGCTGGGCATCATCCGGACCTCGCTGGGCCGGTCGTGACAGGAGGCGTGAATGACCGATCTCAGTGACAGTCGTGGCCTCTCGGCCAGCGGGTTGCGCGCCCAGGCGGAGCGGCTGCGCCACCTGGCCGAGAACATCGCCAATGTCGACACGCCCGGATACCGGCGCAAGCTGACGAGTTTCGAGGCCGAGCTGTCGTCCAGGGGCCCCGAAGGCGCGGTCAGGACGGGGCCGGTGCGGCTGGACCGGACCGAACTGCCCAAGATCTATGACCCCTCGCATCCTATGGCCGATGCGACCGGGTATCACGACGGTTCGAACGTCAACCTTATCATCGAGATCGCCGACGCGCGCGAGGCCCAGCGCAGCTACGAGGCGAACCTGAAACTGTTCGACCAGGCCCGGCAGATGTCGCGCGGGCTGCTCGACCTGCTGCGCCGTTAGGAGACTGATCCATGGATATCCGTTCCAGAATCGCCGCCAATGCCTATGCCGCATCCCGGCCCGCGACCCAGCCGCAGAAGCCCGAACAGGGCGGCGCCTTTGCCGATGCCGCCCAGAAATTCGCCCAGACGCTGCGCAATGGCGAGCAGACGGCGATAGCGGCCATGTCGGGGAGCGCCGATCCCCATGCGCTGGTGCAGGCGTTGGCCCAGACCGAGCTGGCCATCGAGACAGCGGTCACCGTGCGCGACAAGGTGGTCGAGGCCTATCAGGAAATCCTCAGGATGCCGGTGTAGGCCATGACCGAATTCGTCTTCTACGACACGTTGCGCCAGGGGCTGTGGATCGCGGTGATCATCTCGATTCCGATCCTGACCGCGGCGCTGGTGATCGGGGTCGCGATCGGCCTGTTCCAGGCGCTGACCTCGGTGCAGGAAATGACGCTGACCTTCGTGCCGAAGCTGGCCGGGATCCTGATCGTGTTCTGGATGTCGATGGCCTTCATGACCGAGACGCTGACGGGTTTCTTCACCGGCCGGATCGTGCCGATGATCGCGGGGATTTGAGATGGACAGCACCGGATACACCACGCTGACCCGCCAGGTCGGGCTGATGCGCGAGATGCAGAGCGTGGCCAACAACATCGCCAATGCCTCGACCGCCGGGTTCCGGCGCGAGGGCGTGATCTTCTCGGAACATATCGCCGCGCTCGACGGGCCGGGCGGGTCGCTGTCGATGGCGAACGCGCATGTGCGCCATATCGACCTGAGCCAGGCGCCGCTGACCCAGACCAATGGCCAGTTCGACTTCGCCATCGAGGGCGAGGGGTTCTTCCTGCTGGAAACGCCGCAGGGCGAGCGGCTGACCCGGGCGGGAAGTTTCACGCCCAATGCCGAGGGCGAGCTGGTCTCGCCCGATGGTCACCGGCTGCTGGATGGCGGCGGAGCACCGATCTTCGTGCCGCCCGATGCCGCCTCGGTCGCGCTGGCGGCGGACGGGACGCTGAGCGCGGATGGCCAGCTTCTGGGCCAGATCGGGCTGTTCCTGCCCGCAGACCGCAACGCGATGACGCATGTGGCGGGCACGCTGTTCGACCCCGGCGGGCCGCCCGAGCCCTATCTGGAGGGCACCATGCTGCAGGGTTTCGTCGAACAGTCGAATGTCAGCGCCGTCGCCGAGATCACGCGAATGATCGAGGTGCAGCGCGCCTACGAGCTTGGCCAGAACTTCCTCAACCAGGAGGACGAACGCATCCGCAGCGCCGTCCGCACCCTGAGCGGCACCAGCTAGACCGGAAAGGACTGACAGATGCGCGCCCTCTCGATCGCCGCAACCGGCATGTCGGCCCAGCAGATGCGGGTCGAGACGATCTCCAACAACCTCGCGAACATGAGCACGACGGGCTACAACCCGCGGCGGGCCGAGTTCGCGGATCTGCATTACCAGCAGGTGACGCGGCCGGGCACGATCAACGCCTCGGACGGCACGGTGCTGCCGACCGGGGTGCAGCTGGGCCTGGGCGTGCGGCCGGCCTCGGTCACGGTGAACATCTCGCAGGGGGCGCTGTCGGGGACGGGGGGCGATCTGGATGTCGCGATCGAGGGGCGCGGCTATCTGGAGGTCACGCTGCCGAACGGCAACCCCGCCTATACCCGCGACGGCGCGCTGAAACGCACGGGCGACGGGCTGATCGTGACCTCGGACGGGTTCGAGGTCGCGCCGGGCATCGTCATTCCGGACGACGCGCGCAGCCTGTCGATCAATGCCGATGGCGAGATCTATGTCTATTTCCAGGACCAGGTGCAGCCGCAATTGCTGGGCCAGTTCACGCTGACGATATTCACCAACGAGAAGGGGCTGGAGGCCATCGGCTCGAACCTGTTTGTCGAGACGGAAGCCTCGGGCGCGGCGCTTGCGGGCGTTCCGGGCGATCCGGGCTATGGCACGCTGCGCCAGGGCTATCTGGAGGAAAGCTCGGTCGATCCGGTGCGCGAGATCACCGAGCTGATCCAGGCCCAGCGCGGCTACGAGCTGAATTCCAAGGTCATCACCGCCGCCGACCAGATGCTGGCGGCCACGACACAGGTGCGATGATGCGTGTTCTGCTGCTTCTCGGCGCGTTTGCCGCCGCCGCCCCGGCCCCGGTTTCGGCCGAGATTCTGGTGGCCGCGCGCACGATCCGCAGCCAGACGATCCTGGGCCCCGGGGATGTCGCGCTGGCCGAGGGCACGATGGCGGATGCGCTGACCGATCCCCACGAGGCAATCGGACAGGAGGCGCGCGTCAACCTCTATGCCGGCCGTCCGATCATGGCCGGCGATCTCGGCCCGCCCGCGATCGTCGATCGCAACCAGATCGTGACCGTTTTCTATCGCAACGGCCCCGTGAACATCGCCGCCGATGGACGGGCGCTGGAACGCGCGGGCGTCGGCGATCCGGTACGGGTGATGAACCTTGCCTCGCGCACCACCGTGACCGGATTTGTCGCGGCCGACGGAACCGTCACCGTCGGCGCCTCTGCCAGACCCTAGGAGTCCCAGACCCATGAAACGCCATGTCCTTCTCGCCTGCGCCGCCGCGCTTGTCCTGCCGACGGCCTGTTCCAAACTCGAAGATGTCGGCAAGGCGCCGTCGTTCAAGCCGGTCGAGGGCACCAACGAATATTACGCGATGACCACGCCCGGCGGTCTGCCCGAGACCGCCGAGCGGCGCACGGCGACGGACGGCTCGTCGCTCTGGGCGGGCGGGCGCAGGTCGCTTCTGGGCGACCGCCGCGCCGGGCGGCGGGGCGACATCGTGACGGTAGTGATCGAGATCGACGACAAGGCCGAGATCTCGAACACGACCGCACGCAGCCGCAGCGGCTCGACCTCGATGGCCATCCCGCAGATGCTGGGTCTGCCCCAGATCATCGACCAGGCGCTGCCCGACGGTGCGTCGATGGCCAATGCCGCCAATGCCAATTCGAACACGAACCACAATGGCAACGGCTCGGTCCGCCGCAACGAGAAGCTGACGCTGCGCGTCGCCGCTACGATCACCGAGGTCCAGCCCAACGGCGTGCTGCGGATCGAGGGTACGCAGGAAGTGCGGGTCAATTTCGAGATGCGCGAACTGATCGTCACCGGCTATGTCCGGCCCGAGGACATCTCGCGTCAGAACGAGATCACCTATGACAAGATCGCCTCGGCGCGCATTTCCTATGGCGGGCGCGGGCAGATCACCGACATGCAGCAACCGCGCTATGGCCAGCAGATCGCGGACATCCTGCTGCCGTTCTGAGCATCGCCATGGGCAAGCTGCTTCCCGTCATCATCGCGATCGTCGGCCTTCTGGCGGGGGCCGGCGCGGGCTATTTCCTGCGGCCCGCGCAGGAACCCGAGGTCCTGGCCGAAGGCGAGGCCGGTGCCGAGGACGCGCCGGAGGTGGACAAGAAGGCGGCGTCGAAGGCATCCGGCGACAAGGCGGATGCGGAGCGGGATTACGTCAAGCTGAACAACCAGTTCGTCATCCCGGTGGTGCGCGGCGGCCGCGTCGCGTCGCTGGTGGTGATGTCGCTGAGCATCGAGGTCACGACCGGCAGCACCGAACTGGTCTTCAAGAACGAGCCCAAGCTGCGCGACGTCTTTCTTCAGGTCATGTTCGACCATGCCAATGCCGGCGGGTTCGACGGCGCCTTTACCGAGACCGGCACCATGACCATGCTGCGGCGCGCCCTGCTGGAAGCGGCCAGCCAGGTCATCGGCTCGCGGGCGCACGACATCCTTATCACCGATATCGTCCGCCAGGACGCCTGAAGCCGGGGGTCAGTCGCCCGCCGCGCGCCGGATCAGCCGGTGCAGCGCGTCGTCCCGCCCGAAGGCCCGGGCGGCCTCCTGCATCCGCATCGCCTCCTCGGCGCGCGCGCGCGCCAGCGCGCCGTTCAGGGCGGCGCGGCGGAGCAGGTAGCGCCGCTCGCGGCCAGGCCCCATCACGGCGCGCGCCGCCGGATCGGTTTCGCCCTCGCATTCCCGCCATTCGGCATCGAGCGCGGCGAGCTCGGCCTCGACCTTGCGGCAGGTATCGGCAGCGGCCTTCAGCCTGGCGAGCGCGGCATCGCGCAGCATCCCGCCCACCTCGCCCAGCCGCCGCAGCCTGTCATCGGCGCCCGCCATCAGCGAGCCCGCGCGCGGGTGCGCATCTCTTCGGCAAAGCGGATCGCGGCGGCGACGGCGCGGTAATGCTCGGGCTGGATCTCGGCGCCGATCTCGACGGTGGCGTAAAGCGCGCGCGCGGTCGGCGGATCGCGCCGCATCGGCACGCCCGAGGCGGCGGCGACCTCGCGGATGCGGGCGGCGACCTCGTCCACGCCCTTGGCCACGCAGACCGGCGCGCCGGGCGTCGCGCGATCCCATTTCAGCGCGACGGCGTAATGGGTCGGGTTGACGATCACCACATCGGCGCTGGGCACATCGGTCAGCATCCGGTTGGTCGCGATGTCCATCCCGCGCTGGCGGCGCTGCTGTTTCATGTGGGGATCGCCCTCGGACTGCTTGATCTCGTCCTTCAGTTCCTGGTGCGACATGCGGTTCTTGCGGCGATGCTCGGCCAGTTGCCACAGGTAGTCGACGGCCGCGATGCCGCCGGCGATGGCGACGGCGACGGCCATGAACTCGACCGCCATCCGGCCGAGCGTCGCGGCCGCCATGCCGGGGGACAGATACATGGTGCCGATCAGGTCCTGGATCCGGGCCGAGAGATAGACGCCGAGCAGGACGATATAGAGCGTCAGCTTGGCCGCGCTCTTGGCGAATTCGAACAGGCCGCCGCGGCCGAACTTGTTCTTGGCGTTCTGGATCAGCGAGATCTTGGACAGCTTGGGCTTGATCTTCTCGGGCGCGAACACGAGGCTGCGCTGGGCAAGGATCGAGGCCAGCGCGGCCAGACCCGGCAGCGTCAGCCAGGGCAGCGCGGCCAGCAACGCGCTGGCCATCAGCCCGCCGACCGGCGCGCTGCCATGCCCGCCCAGCATCATCGGCGCGATCCGGTCGGCCTGGCCGATCAGCCCGGCGCCGATCCCGCCCAGCGCGGTCAGGCTGGCCGCGCCCAGGCCCAGCGCGGTGAGGGTCAGGCCCAGATAGGCGGCGGCGGTGTGCAGGTCGGTGGATTTCGCGAATTCGCCCTTCTTGCGGGCGTCGTCCAGTTTCTTCTGTGTCGGCTCGAACTGCTTGTCGCCGGGGCTCTCGTCGCTCATCGCCCGGCTCCGAACGGGGCGGCGTAAAGCTCGATCAGCCCGGTCTGCCACAGACCCAGCATCGGCGGCAGGGTCAGCATCAGCAGGATCAACCCGCCCGCCGTGATCGCGGGCGCACCTACGAAGGCGACCATGAGCTGCGGCATCGCCTTGTTGATGACGCCAAGCGCGAGATTGTAGATCAGCGCGGCGATGACGAAGGGCATGGCCAGCGTGGCGGCCAGCGCAAAGCCCTGCGCGATCCGCAGCACGCCCCAATCGGCCAGTTCGGCGGCATCGGGAAGGCGGCCGGCGGGCAGCAGGTCGTAGGACAGGATCATCGCCTCGGCGGCGCGCACATGCAGCCCCGACATCACCGCCAGCGCCAGCCCCGCCATCACCATCAGCCGCCCCATGGCGGGCTGCGGATCCATCGCGGTCGCGCCCAGCATCTGCGCAAGGGACGTGGCCTGGGCGGCGATCTCGCCGGCCATCTGCAGCGCGAGGATCATCAGCCGCAGCACCAGCCCCAGCGCGAGGCCGATCACCGTTTCAGTGGCGAGCGCGAGCCCCAGCGGGCCGGGCGCGATGTCGATCCCGGGCGCGACGGCGGGCGCCACGACCGCGGTGAAGGCCAGCGCCAGGCCCAGCCGGATGCGCGCCGGAACGGCCCGCTCGCCGAAAGCGGGCAGCATCGCCAGCACCGCGCCGACCCGCAGGAACACCGCCCAGAAGGCCCAGAGCAGAGGCTGCCACAGCTCGGCCAGTTCGGCGAGGTCATAGGTCATGCCGCCACCATGCCGACCAGGGACGGACGGGAATTGGTGCCGATTTCCTCGAAGGACAGGACCGCCACCGAGATGCCCTTGGCCGAGAGCGCGGTCTGCAGGAAGCGCCTGCGCCGCCCCGAGGTGGCGATCACCGGGAAGACCCCGGCCTCGCCCGCGCGCGCGAGCCGTTCGGACACCGCGCTCGCCAGGCGGTTGAACTCCTCGGGCGGCAGGGCGACATCGGGTGGGCCGTAATCGTTAGCGATCTGGTAGGTGGTGAAGCGGTCTTCCCATTCCGGGGCGAGTTGCAGCAGGGGCAGCGTGCCATCCTCGCGCTGGTGTTCGGCCACGAGCTGAAAGCCCAGGCGGCGGCGGACATGTTCGCAGATCGCCTCGGCGCTGGCATGCGAGGGGCGGGCCTCGGCGATGGCTTCGAGGATCAGCGGCAGGTTGCGGATCGAGACCCTCTCCTCGAGCAGCAGGCGCAGAACGGCGAGCAACAGGTCGGTCGGCACCTTGTCGGGCACAAGCTCGTCGATCATGCGCCGGTTGGCGGCGGCGCGGTCGGTGTCGGAAAGGTTGGTCAGTTCGTCGAGCAGCCGACGCAGCGCCTTGTTGGTCATCAGCCGGGCGAAGTTGCGCTTGACCACTTCCAGCAGGTGGGTGGCCAGCACCTCGGAGGCGTTGACGACGGTGACGCCCATCAGAGCCAGATCCTCGCGCTGGTCGGCGGCGACCCAGCGGGCGGGCGCGCCATAGACCGGCTCGCGCACATCCTCGCCCGGGGGCAGCGGCGTCGCGGCGTCGGGCTGAAGCGCCAGCACCTGTTCGGGACGCAGCCGGTCGCGCGCCTGCTCGACCCCCTGGATGCGCACGACATAGGTTCCGGGCACCAGCGCGCCGTTATCGGTCAGCCGGATCTCGGGCAGGATCAGGCCGAAGGTCTCGGCCACATGGCGGCGCATCGAGGTGATCCGGGCCTCGATCCCCGTGGCCGGGTCGAGCACCATGCCGACCAGATCGGGCGCGAATTCCAGGTGGATGTCGTCGAGATCAAGCAGATCGCCCATGCGGCTGGCGGGCCTGGCCTCCTCCGTCCCGGCGGTAGCGGGCCTGGCCGCGGCCTCGGCCTCGCGCTGGACGCGCCGGTTCATCGCAAACGCCGCGTAGCCCAGCGCCGCGGCTCCCGCGATGAAGGGCAGGAAGGGCAGGCCGGGAACCAGCGCGAAGAGCCCGAGCAGCACCGCGACGGTGCCGAGTGCGGCGGGGTGGCGGCCAAGCTGGCTGAACAGCGCGAAATCGGCCGTGCCGGTGGCACCTCCGCGCGAGAGCAGGAGTGCCGCGGCAATCGAAATGACGACCGCCGGGATCTGGGTGACCAGCCCGTCGCCCACGGTCAGGATCGCATAGGTCTCGAACGCGCGGCCGATCGGCATGCCATGCACGATCACGCCCATTGCCAGCCCCATGATGAGGTTCAGCAGCGTGATCAGAAGCCCCGCGACCGCGTCGCCCTTGACGAATTTCGACGCCCCGTCGAGCGAGCCGAAGAACGTGGTCTCGGCCTGTTCGCGTTCGCGCCGGGCCTTGGCCTCGGTATGGTCGATGGCGCCCGCGGCCATGTCGCTGTCGATGGCGAGCTGCTTGCCGGGCATGCCGTCGAGGGCGAAACGCGCGCCGACCTCGGCCATGCGGCCCGCGCCCTTGGTGATGACGATGAAGTTGACGATCATCAGCACGGCGAAGACCACGAGCCCGAGGAACACGCTGCCGCCCATGACGAACATCGCGAATCCCTCGATCACGTCGCCCGCGGCGCCGGTGCCGGTATGGCCCTGGCCGATGATCAGCTTGGTCGAGGAGACGTTGAGCGAGAGCCGCAGCATCACGGCCGCCAGAAGCACCGTGGGAAAGGCCGAGAAATCGAGCGGCCGCTCGATGAAGAGCGTGACCGTGAAGATCAGGATCGCAATCGCGAAAGAGGCCGCGAGGCCGATATCCAGCACCCAGGCCGGCATCGGCAGGATCATCATCACGATCACCGCCATCAGCGCGAGCGCGAGCAGGATCGTCGGGCGGAAGAGTTCCTTGAGCGTCAGGTTCGGCATGGACGCCCCCCGCCGTTTACGCAAGCCGCGTCGCGGCAAGGGGATGCGCCCGCGTCAGGGGCGGGCAGCGCGGGCGCGCGACGGGATCTGGGATATGCCATTCTGGCCTGTCCGGGTCCTTGGGGGGTCTGTTCGGTCCACCTGAAGCCTAGGGCGGTGCGGTTGACAAAAGCTGAATCCCCGCAGTCTCAGCGTGTGCCTGTCCCGGCGAGCAGATCCTTGAGCCGGTCGCGCATGACCGCGCTGCCCTCCAGCAGATCGCGCGCGCCCGCGAGGCTGGGCGCCTGCGCGGGGTCGAAGGCGGCGGCCGGGGTTGTCTGGCGGATGGCGGCATAGCCGCTCTGGCCGTCGGGGCCGGCGGTCTCGACCGTGGACCAGTCCCGCTCGCGCCAGGCCAGCGCGGCCTGGCGGGCGGTATCGCCGGCGGCCCCGTAATAGTGCGCCGCCTCGGCCAGATCGCCCCGGGCGCGGGCGGCCTCGGCACGCAGGAGGTCGGCCTCGGGCGTGTCGAGCCCCGAGAGATATTGCGCCGCTTCGCCGGGCCGACCCGCGGCCAGCGCGAGGCGGGCCCGCACGAGCCGTTCCTCGTCGATGCCGAGCGGCGGGAGGTCTGCGACGACCTCGCCCGCGCGGGGCGCGAAGCCGAGATCGAGCAGCCGGTCGGCCGCGGCCAGCCGCGCCCGGGGCGTCAGGGCCGCATCCGGCGTGGTCAGCACGCCCGCGAACGCCTCGCGCAGCATGTCGGCATCGGAGCCGTCGCGGGCGAGCGCGCGCACGAGGTCGGAGGACAGCTCCTCGACGGAGTCGAGCCCGTGATGGCGCAACATGCCGAAGGCCGTCCCGAAATTGCCCTGGGCGGCATGGCCGCGAATCGCAAGCTGCACGAGGCGCCCGCCCAGCGGGGTGTCGCGCCGTTCATAGGCAAGCGCCTCGGCCAGGCGCAGGGTGTCGGGATCGGGGACAAGGCCGGACTTCAGCTGGTTCTCGATCCTGAGGGCCACGGCCTCGGGCGAGGCGGGTCCGCCTTCGGACAGGATGTCGTCGATCCGGGCCTCGGCGGCCTCGGTCTCGCCGCGGGTGATGTCGATCCGGGCCTCGACGATCGTCAGTTCGCCCGTGCGCGTCTTGTCGCCCGCCCGCGCCACGGCATTTCGGATCCGCGTCGCGGACTCGGTCGCGCCGGAATCGAGGAAACGCTCGGCCAGGATGGGGCCGAGATGGCGGCGCAGATGCAGCGGAAGTTCCGAGAACCCGCGGATCACTGCGGCCTCGTCGACCTCGGAGTTGGAGGGGATCCGCGGCCAGGCGAGGGACGCCCAGAGGGCCGCGCGGGTGGGGCAGGAAAGCTGGCCGTCGAAGACCGAGGGCGTTTCGGCGACGCCTTCGTCGATGATCGCGGCAAGCTCGCGCCAGACCGCGGCCGGCGGGGTGTCGAGCCGGACCGTGTCGATCACCGCCCTTGCCTCGGCCCCGAAGCCCAGTGCCAGGTAGGCGCAGACCAGTTGCTCGGCGCCCGCCGGATCGGTCGCATCGCGTATGTCGAGCAGCGCGCCGCGCCCTTCGGCGATCAGCGCGGCGGGGTTCCTGTCCTCGCCCCAGGCGGCAAGGTCGAAATAGGCGTCGGGATAGCAGGGATCGCCCAGCGCCGAACGCCCCTGCCCGCTGGCTTGGGGGCCATAGCCGCGGTCGATGCTGGTCTCGACATGGATGTTCGGCCGTGCCTCCAGCCCGGCCAGCAGGGCGCCGGCATCGGCGGCGTCCGGCGCCGGAGCGCGATCCTGTGCGGGCGGCGGCGGTCTGTCGGGGGTGATGTCGGCGGGTTCGAGCAGGCCCTGGGAGGCGGCCCGGCCGATCTGCTTCATCAGTTCCGACCGGGCGCTTTCAACCTTGGGATCGGGCGGGGCGGCGACGGGCCGCGGATCGGTCGGAAGGAACCGTCCGACCACCGGCGACGGCGTCATGCGCCCGATATCGAGCGGCAGGCGCACCTGCGGCCGGGGGAGGACGACCGGCGGCGGCGCGGGCGGTGCATCCAGCGGCGCCTCGAAGGGCGAGTTGGCGGGCGCGGGACCGTTGCGCAGGTCGAGCACCAGGATGCCCGGACGCAGCAGGAACGCCTCGGCATGGACATTGTCGGAAACGGCAAGCGCCACGACCCCGGGTTCGGCCCGGCCGATCGCGGTCAGGCGGGTGCGGGGGATCAGGTTGAACACGTTGCCGAAGGCGAAATCGAGCCCCGCATTGCCGAAACGCAGCAGGTAACCGTCGGCGCCGCGCCCCAGCGTCCAGGTCTCGTCGGCCGGGATCTCGAAAACGAGCCGCGAGAAATCCGCGTGCTCGCCCGAGCGGATCGCGACGGTCTGGGCCAGGGAAGGCGCCCAGAGCAGCGCGAGAAGAATGGCCAGAAGGCCCCGGTGGATCATGCGGCCTCCTGCTTGGTGGCCTTCAGCGCCTCTTCGAGTTCGGAGAAGCTGGGCCGCATCGCGCCGGGCGTGTTCTGGCGGCCGACCTCGATGCAGATCGTGGGCGGGTGGTTGTGCAGGTTGGCGACCAGCACCTCGCGGATGAGGTGGTAGAAATGAGCGTCTTCCTCGGTGACGGCGCGCACCCGCACGGCGAAGGGGCCCACGAAACCATAGGCGAGGAACACGCCGAGGAAGGTGCCGACGAGCGCACCACCGATCATCTTGCCCAGGATCTCGGGCGGCTGGTCGATCGAGCCCATGGTCTTGATCACGCCGAGAACGGCCGCGACGATCCCCAGCGCGGGCAGGCCGTCGGCGACGGTCTGAAGCGCGTGGCTGGAATGCATGGCGTGGTGCACATGCGCCTCGAGCCGTTTTTCGAGCACCTCCTCGACCTGGTGGGGATCGTCATAGTTCATGCTGGCCGCGCGCAGGGTATCGCAGATCAGTTCGACCGCGGTGGAATCGGCCGTGATCTTGGGATACCGGCCGAAGATCGCGGAATCGGCGGGCGCCTCGATATGGGATTCCAGCTCCAGCGGGTTCTGCCGGGCGACGCGGATCATCTCGAACAACAGGCACAGAAGATCGCGGTAATCCGCGGGTTTCCACTTGGGTCCCTTGAAGATCTTTCCGATATCCTTGAGCGTGTGCTTGATCGACGCCATGTCGTTGCCGATGGCGAAGGCCCCGACCGCGGCCCCGCAGATCATCATCATCTCGAATGGCAACGCCTTGATGATGATCCCGAGCTTGCCGCCTGCCAGCAGGTAGCCCCCGAAGACCATCGCAAAGATGATGACGATGCCGACGATGCCGATCATGGCAGCTCCGATCCGATCCGTTCCGGACGCACTCTCGCAGGCGCGCGTTAATAAAGACTGATTATTCCCTTGGCGCCCGCGCGTTGCGGCCCGCCAAAATCACGCTGATCGAATAGGCAAGCGGCGGATCGAGCCCCGCCAGGACCGCCGCGGCTGCGTCGGGCCGCATCCGGCCGAGGAACCCCGCCGCGAATTCGGGGGCCATCTCGGCAAAGAGCGCGGCAGCCTCGTCGGGCTTCATGTTCTCGTACACGGCGGTCAGCCGGGCGACATCGGTTTCGGCCGCGTCATCCGCGATGGTCAGGGTGGACTGAAGCGCGGCCTGCGCAGCCTCGAGGGCGGCGATCTGGCGCGCGACCTCTTCTCCGGCGATGTCGAGCGTGGCGGCGCGCTCGTCCAGCAGGGCCTCGCGCGCGGCGACCTCGGCTTCGCGGGCCTGAAGGGCGGCCAGGATGGCGGCGATGTCGGGCGGCGGCGGGCAGGGCTCGGCGATGGCCTGGGTTTCGGACGGCTTCTGGGCCATGCCGCGGATCTCGTCGGTCAGCGCCTGCGCGGTGCCGCCGCCGAAACGGATCAGGCCCGAGGCGAGGAAAAGTCCCGCGATCACCGGAAGCACGGCGCCGCCGCTGCGAAAGGGCGAAAGTTTCCGGGTCATTCGGCGGCCTCCGGAACGCGACGGCGGAAGAGGACAGCCGGGGCCTCTGCCGGGGCTGTTTCTTGCTGGGCTGCTGTGGGCGGCGCGGGCGGTGGAGGGGCGGCCGGGGCTGGCGCCTGCGGCGCCTCGGCGGGCAGGTCATGCATCGCCGCGATCAGCAATTCGAGGCGCCGCGCCACATCCTCGGCCCGCTCGGTCAGGCTTTGCAGCCCGTCGGTCGAGTGGCGCGCGGTGCTTTGTGCCCCTTGCAGGACCTTGGTCATGTCGTCGACCTGCGCCGAGAGCACGGCTATCGCGCCGCCCATGCCATTTTCCAGGTCGTTGAAGCGCCGCAGGCGGCGCGCCAGGACATGACAGTAGAGCGTGGCGCCCAGCGCCCCGGCGATCAGCAGGATGTCGGCGATCAAGGCCATTCTCGCCTCCTCAGTTCAGCACGAATTCGGTGATCAGAAGGTCGCGCACCCGATTTGGCCCGGTGACGAGCTGGACCCGGCGCAGCATCTGCGCGCGGAGCGTGATCAGGGCGGTCGGTCGCTCGAACTCCGCGGCCTCGACGGCGCGCAGGTAGCTGTTCAGCACATCGAGCACGCGCGGCATCAGCAGGGCCACTTCCGACTGGTAAGCGGGCGTCACCTCGAGCTGGGCCTGAAAGCGCAGATGGCGGCGCTGCGACTCGGGGCCGAGCGAGATGATCATCGGCTCGACCGGCACGAAGGCCACGCTGCCCAGCATCGAATCGGTCACCTTGCCCGAGCTGTAATGGGCCGCGGCCTGCTTGTCCGACCCGCCGAGGATCATGCCGGAATAAATAGCGAAAAAGGCCCCGCCACCCAGCACGAGCGCCCCGACAACGCCGAGGATCAACGGCTTTTTGGACCGTTTGGGGGGCGCTTCTGCCCCGTCGATTTCCGTACCGGCCATTTCACGGCCTCCTTGACTGTCCCGACCTCTATAGCCGCGGGAGGGCTAACCGATTGTTAAGCCCGTCCTGCGATGGATATGCGGCAGAAACGGGGCAGAAGCCCCCAGGATCGGGAGACCCGACTTGCAGCAGCTGATGGCCATTTGGACCGGGCTGACCCCGCGCCGCCGGGTGATCGTGATTCTGGCGACCGTTGCAATGTTCGCCGCGGTCCTGTTGCTGTCCCGCGCGGCCACGGCCCCGCGCATGGCATTGCTGTATTCCGGCCTCGACACAGCGGCGGCCGGCGAGGTGATCCGCGCCCTCGACCAGGCCGGCGTCGCCTACGAGGTGCGCGGCCCCGCGATCTATGCCGATGCCCGCCACCGCGATTCGCTGCGCATGACACTGGCCAGCGAAGGGCTGCCCGCGAATGGCGCGGCAGGCTATGAGCTGCTCGATGGGCTGTCGGGATTCGGCACCACCTCGCAGATGTTCGACGCCGCCTATTGGCGCGCCAAGGAGGGCGAGCTGGCGCGCACGATCCTGGCCAATCCGCAGTTCCGCAGCGCGCGGGTGCATATCGCAACGCCCAGCGCGCGGCCCTTCGCGCGCAATGTCAAGCCGGCGGCGGCGGTCACCGTGGGCGCGGCCGGTGGCCCGCTGGCGCCCGCCCAGGCCAAGGCGCTGCGCTATCTGGTGGCCGCGAGCGTCGCGGGAATGATGCCCGCCGACGTGTCGGTGATCGACGCCAATACCGGCACCGTCGTCTCGGAGGACGGCGCAGCCAGCCTGGGCGGCGACGCCGAAGACCGCGCCGAGGCGCTGAAGGCGCGGCTGGAACGGCTGCTGGCGGCCCGTCTGGGTCCGGGACGCGCCGTGGTCGAGGTCACCATCGAGACGGAAACGCAAAGCGAATCGATCCGCGAGCGGCGGATCGACCCCGATAGCCGGATCGCGATCAGCTCGGAGAACGAGCAACGCTCGACCAGCGCGAGCGAGACCGGCGGCGGCGCTGTGACCGTGGCAAGCAACCTGCCCGAGGGCGCGGGCGCATCCGACCGGCAGTCGCAGCGCAAGGAGAGCCAGACGCAGGAGCGCGTGAACTACGAGGTCTCGCAGACCGAACGCGAGATCCTGCGGGCCCCGGGTGCGCTCAAGCGGCTGAGCATCGCGGTCCTGGTCGACGGTGTGGCCGGGCGCGACGAGGCAGGCAAGCCGACCTGGGAACCGCTGCCCGAGGCCGAGATCGAAGCGCTGCGCGAACTGGTCGCCTCGGCGGCCGGGTTCGACGACTCGCGCGGCGATGTCATCACGCTGAAATCCATGCCGTTCGAGCCGGTCGAGGCGCTGGGCTCGGGTCCCGGAGGCAGCCTGTTCTCCGAGGTCTCGCTTGACCCGCTGACGTTGATCCAGCTTGCGGTTCTGGCGGTGGTCGCGCTGATCCTGGGGCTGTTCGTGGTCCGCCCGATCCTGGCCGGTGGCGCCAGCGGCGCGTCTGCAAGCCTGCCGCCGCCGCAGGGTGCGGGGGCGGAGCAGACCTGGCTTGACGGCGAGATCGACCCCGATGACGGCATCACGCCGGGCCTGCCGATGGGCACGATGGCGATGAACACGCTCGATCCGGAGGAGTTCACCGATAGCGGCCCTGGCGGCGGCGGCTTTGCCGATGGCGGCTTCGGCGCATCCGCGACCGACCCGGTCGGGCGACTGCGCGACCTGATCGAGGAGCGGCGCGATGAATCGGTCGCGATCCTGCGCGGCTGGATGGAGGAACGGCAGGAGACGCCGTCATGAGCCGACTGAACCTCGAGGATTTCTCGGCCCCGCGGGTCGAGGAGCCGGTGGCCCGGCCCGAGCCATTCGATGCCCAGGACGTGCGGCTGAAGGCCTTCGAGGAGGGCTACAAGGCCGGCTGGGACGACGCGGCTGCCGCCGAAGCGGAGTCGCATGCGCGCATCACGGCGGATTTCGCCAAGACCCTGCAGGAAATGTCGTTCAGCTATCACGAGGCCCGCGCCCACATGATGGGCGCGCTGGGGCCGCTGCTGAGCGCGATGGTCGAGCGGGTCATGCCGCAACTCGCGGCGGCCGGGTTCACCCGGACCGTGGTCGAGACGGCGATGCGCATCGCCGAAGCCGAAGCCGACCGGCCCGTGCGGATCCGGGTATGTGCCGAGAACCGGGCGGCGCTGGAAGACCTGATCTCGGCCGATCCCGGCCTGCCGCTCGCCGTGGTCGAGGACGACACGCTGGGCCCGGGCCAGGCGCTGGTCTCGGCCGGAACTGCCGAAAGCGAAATCGACATCGACGGGATGCTGTCCGCGATCCGGACGGCGCTCGACGAATTCCTGACCACCCAAGAGGAGAGCCGCTGCCATGTCTGACCCCATGTCCGAGGATCCGGCCGCGGCGCCGGGCGCAAGGCTGCTCGACCAGGTGCCGATCGAGATCACGGTTTCGGTCGGCAAGGCCCGCCCGCTGCTGCGCGATCTGCTGCGGATCGAACGCGGCGGCGTGCTGCCGCTGGACCGCCGGATCGACGAACCGGTCGAGCTTTACATCGGCGACCGGCTGATCGCGCGCGGTGAATTGCAGGAGGTCGAGGGATCGCAGCCCGGCCAGATCGCGGTGCGGCTGACCGAGGTCATCGACACCGTGACGGGCGGCTGAGCGATGCGCGCGCCCCTGGCCCTTGCCGTGATCGCGCTGGCCGCGCTCGCCCTGCCGGCGGGCGCGCAGGAGATCTCGATCTCGCTCGGCGGCGAGGGCGGTTCGCTGGCGGGACGGGGCGTGCAGCTGATCCTGCTGATCACCGTGCTGAGCCTGGCACCCGGGCTGGCAATCATGGTGACCTGCTTTCCCTTCATCGTCACCGTTCTGGCGATCCTGCGCCAGGCGATCGGGTTGCAGCAATCGCCGCCCAACATGCTTCTGGTCAGCCTGGCGCTGTTCCTGACCTATTTCGTGATGGAACCGACCTTCACGCTGGCCTGGCAGGAGGGCGTGACCCCCCTGATCGAGGAAACGCTGCCGGTCGAAGAGGCGATCCCGCGCATCATCGACCCGTTCCGCGCCTTCATGGCGGCCCGGGCCGAGATCGACACCTTCGACGCGCTGGCCGCATTGCGGCCGCAGACCGATCCGGAGGTGCCGATGGCCGAGGCGCCGCTGTCGGTCCTGGTGCCCTCGTTCATGCTGAGCGAGATCGGCCGGGCCTTCGAGATCGGCTTCCTGATCTTCCTGCCCTTCCTGATCATCGACCTCGTGGTCGCGGCGATCCTGATGTCGATGGGCATGATGATGGTGCCGCCGGTGATGGTCTCGATGCCGTTCAAGCTGGCCTTCTTCGTTGTGGCCGATGGCTGGACGCTGATCTCCGAGGCGCTGGTGCGCGGTTATTTCCCGGGCGGATAGACCGCCGGGCCGAGGGCAGGGACCGGGCAGGCCCGCGCGGGCCATGATCGACTTCTGACCGCGAGGGCTGCAATGCGCGCCCGGTCGCGCCGACCCGCAGACCCCGGCGCCCTCTCGGCATCGCGCATGGCCCGTCGGGCAAGCGCCGTTTCTTGCAGAGACGTCCCCTCTTTCGAGAAAGCTGCTGTCATGGGGCGCGCCAGCGCGGTGGGCCCGAAGGCCGGGGGGGCGGGATGGCGCGGCGCATGCAAGGCGATCATGCCCGGCGCAAGGCGCATGAGCAGGATGGGTCGGGGGTGCAGCGTGACGGCAACGGGCGGGACGATGCCGCCCCGCGGCAATTGCCCCGCCCTCGGCATCCTGCGGATATCGAGGCGGGTTGTGCGGTTTCGCAGGGCCATGCCACCAAGCGCGCGCCGGAGCAGGGGCATCCGCATTGGGCGCAAGGGCTTGGGGCGTGATGTTCCGCCAGAGGACCGGCCCGCAGCGGGCGGCAGCGGGCGGTCCGGCCCGGTTCGCCCGGGCCGAGGGTCAACCGCACCGCGAAACCCGCGTGCTCAGCGCAGGTCGAACTCCGCGCGCTCAACGCAGGACGAAACCAGCGCGCTCAACGCACGACGAATTCCGCGTGCAGCGCGCCGGCGGCCTTGATGCTCTTGAGAATGTCGATCATGTCGCGCGGCGACACGCCCAGCGCGTTCAGCCCGGCCACAACCTCGGAGAGCGAGGCGCCTCCAGGCACCTCCGCAAGGCCAATCCCCGGCTCTTCCCGGATATCGGCCCGGGTCCGCGGCACGACCACGGTCTGCCCCAGCGCGAAGGGGTTGGGCTGGACGACCATCGGCTCTTCCTCGATCCGGAGCGTCAGGTTGCCCTGCGAGACGGCCACGCGCGAGATGCGCACGTCCTCGCCCATCACGATCGTGCCGGACCTCTGGTCGACGACGACGCGGGCCTTGCGCTGCGGCTCGACGGTGATGCCCTCGATGCGTTGCAGCGCATGGGCGGGCGACGGGGCCCGGGTTGCGCGGATGTCGAGCACGACCGTGCCCGAGTCGATCATGCGCGCCACGCCGCGCCCGTAATTGTTGTTGATCGCCGCCTCGATCCGGCCGGCGGTGGTGAAATCGGGACTGCGCAGCGCAAGCCGCAGCGAGGTCAGCGTGCTGAAGTCGAAATCGATCTCGCGCTCGACCCGGGCGCCGGAGGGAATGACGCCCGAGGTCGGAACCCCCTGGATCACGGTGGCGCCCTCGCCTTCGGCCGCGGCGCCGCCGGCGATCACGGTGCCCTGGGCCACGGCATAGATCTGGCCGTCCGCGGCGTTCAGCGGGGTCATCACCAGCGTCCCGCCCAACAGGCTCTTGGCATCGCCGATCGCCGAGACCGTCACGTCGATCTGCGAGCCCGCGCGCGAAAACGGTGGCAACTCGGCGGTGACGAAGACCGCGGCGACGTTCTTTGGACGGAACTGTTCGCCGGTAACGTTAACGCCGAGCCGTTCGAGAATGCCGGACATGATCTCTTCGGTGAAGGGGGCGTTGCGGATGCCGTCGCCCGAACCGTTCAGGCCGACCACGAGGCCGTAGCCCACCAGATCGTTGCCGCGCACGCCGTCGAACTCGACCAGATCCTTGATGCGGATCGGTGAGGCGAAGGCCGGAAAGGCAAGAGAGACGGCAAGAAGGACGGTCAGGATCCCGCGCATCATCTGAGGAAGTCCACCAGTTTGAGGCGCGAAAGGCGCGCGGTGATGGTATAGATCGTCTCGAGCTGGGTCTCGGCGGCCTTGAGTTCGCTTGCCGCATCGTAGGGGTCGACCGCAAGCATGTCGAGCCGGGCAAGCTCCAGCATCTGGCGGCTGGAGGCGTTCTCGGTCTTGATGGTCTCGACCTGCGCCTGGGCGGTGCCAACCTCGCCACGCAGGGCGGTGAGATCGGTGGCATTCGTCAGAAGCCCCCCACCAACGGCCACGGCCAGGGCCTTGCGCTGCACGAGGTCGCCGCCGAGGACGGTGTTGTCGGAGAGGAGCGCACCGGCGACCAGAAGCTTGAGCGTGGTCCGGATGGTCGGATCCGCCGCGGTCACGTCGAGGGCCAGGCTTTTGCGATCGTTCAGGCGCGCAGGCCCGACGGGGGTGTCCGATCCCAGATAGCCCAGGGTATCGAACCCGCCGCCCGGCGTCTCGAACCAGAGGTCGACCGCATCCAGCACATCTTGGACAGAGGTCAGCCCGGTGACGGCCGCCTTGACCTCGCCGAGGATCTCGGGGCCGGTGGCCAGCGCCGGGCCGTTGGTTGCAGTGCCAGCGAACAGCGTCCGGCCGCCGGCCTGGGCATTCAGCGCGGCGACGGACAGATCAAGCATGCCCTTCGCCTCGACCCCCAGCAGGTTGATCGTGCGCGGGTCGAACATGGTCGTGGCGCTCAGCAGGCCGGACCCCACCTTCTGCACGGCATCATGCACCTGCCCGAGCGCGTTCTGCATCACCTCGGTCGCAAAGGCAGCTTCCTTGGTGGCGATGTCGTAGGAATCCATGACCTTGAGCCCGCGCTCGATCGCGCCGAGCGCACGGAAATCGCCGCGCAGACGGGCGGCCGGATCGGCGGTGAGCCCGGTCGAGACCTCCTGCCCGAGGCGGGTGAGACGCGCCTTGATCTCGGTGTTCTGGGCGCGCAGGGCGAAGCCGCGGGACAGGTCGCCCAAGGAAATGAAGGACATGGCTCAAAGCTCCATCAGGCGGCGCATCATCTCGTCGACGGTCTGGATGACGCGCGCGTTCGCGGCATAGGCCTGTTCGTACATCAGCAGGCGCTGCAACTCGGCATCGGTGTCGACGCCGCCTTGCAGCTCGGCCTCTTTCAGAGCGTTGGTGCGGGCCATCGCGAACCCTTCGTTCTCGATCGCGCGCTGGGCCTTGACCGATACAAGGGACACGGTTTCGGAAACGAGGCCGGAGGCAGAGAAGACCTGCCCGGCCAACGGTCCGGACGCGATCGTCCGGCCCGCGGCCAGCGTCCCGGAAAACGCGTCGATCAGGCGGGAATCGCCGACATCGCCCGGCGCCGCGGCGCCGAGACCGGCGCGCAGCCGCCAGAGCGCGCCGCCCTTGTCCGGATCGACCAGCGTGTTGATGGCGATCCGCTCGGACAGGCCGGGTTCCTGCGGCGGAACGGCCGCGGGATCGAAAGGCGCGTTCGCGCCGATGGTGAACAGCCCGGCCGCCCCGGCCGGAAGGGTCGGATCCAGCGCGGGATCCTGAAACCGCTCGACCAGGTCGCGGGCAACGGCGTCGAGACTGTCCTGCGCCTGGGGCGCGACGATATCGCGCTGCTCGAAAAGGGCACCCAGGCGGCCACCGCCCATAGGTGCGAAACTTCCCGTAGCGGCAACGGGTTCGCCGTTCAGGGTAAGACCGGACAGCACCCCGCCGTCGAAAGTCATGCCGGAGACGATGAGGCCCGCGGGGGTGAACCCGAATTCCGAGGCCTGCCCGTCGACGAGGGCGGCCCCGGTGCTGCTGTAGAGCGCGATCATGCCGTTGTCGCGGGGGATCTGACGCAGCGGGACGATCTCGGCGATGCGGTCGACCAGGACCTGGCGCTGGTCGAAAAGCCCGCTGAAATCGGCCCTGCTGCCGGCATGGCTGCGGATCTCGACATTGAGCTCCGCGATGCGGGCAAGCGAATCGTTCAGGGTCTGAACATCGTTGGCGATGGCCGTCTCGGCGTCCATGCGGACCGCCTGGATGTCGTTCGCGGCCGCGCGGATGGTCCCGGCGACGGCCTGCGCGGAGGACAGGACATCCGCCAGCCGGGTGTTGCTGTCAGGGCGGCTGGCCGCCGAGACCAGCGCGGATTCCATCGCGGCGATGCGCGCCGCGATGGAATCGGGGTCGTCGGGCGTGCCCAGCGCGGCCTCGATCCGCGAGAGCGCGTTGGCGCGGGCCCCGGCCCCGCCGGTATCGGCCTGGGACAGTTGCCGATCCGAGATCAGCGCCTGGTTGACGTCGCGGCGCACGCCGTCGACGCGGACGCCACCCGTCGCGATCGTCGAGGTTTCGAGGGAACGGCGGCCATAGCCGTCGGTCAGCGCGTTCGAGATGTTCGTGGATACGACCTGAGCCCCCCTTGACGCGGCGTTCAGGCCGGACAGGGCATGGGACAGGCTTGCACTCAGGCTCATCTTTCACCTCACTTCCACGCTGACCGGGGGCGACCGGACTAGCGTTTGATGTTTGTCGTTTCCTGCAGCATCTCGTCCACGGTCTGGATCACCTTGGCATTCGACGAATAGGCGCGCTGGGTCTGGATCAGGTCGGTCAATTCGCCGGCGATGTCGGTCGTCGAGCCTTCGAGCGCGTAGCCGATGATATCGCTCGTGGGCCCGTCACCGGCATCCCACAGGAAGAACGAACCGCTGGTGCTGGACAGCGTGTAGATCTGGTTGTCCAGCGCGATCAGACCGTTCGGGTTGGGCAGGTCGACGATCGGGATCTGGTAGAGGGTGCGGGTGATCCCGGTATCGAAGACGGCCTTGACGAACCCGTTGCCATCGATCTCGACCGAGGTCAGGTTGCCCACCGGGAAACCGTTCTTGATGATCGAGGTGGGCGCGAAACTGTCTGAAAGCTGGCTCATGATGCCGCCCGCATTCTGGGCGCCGATATTGATCGACAGGGTATCGCCCAGCGGACCCACATCGACGTTCAGAACCCCCGTCACCGGGTTCCATGCCCCCGCACCGGCCGCGGTTCCGGCTGCGGTCAGGGTGACCGACTGGAGCGTGCCGCCATTGGCTTGGGTTGCGTCGAAGACCAGATCGTATTCGCCGATCAAGGCGCCGCCCTGGGCGGAGTCACGCAGTTCCATCGTCCATCTGTTGGAGGCGGGAGATGCGCCGGGAACGTCCGGCGAATAGGTCACCGCGATGCTCTGGGAGGTGCCGAGATTGTCGAAATACTCGACCGACAGGTTCAGCGGCGTCCCGGAGGCGCCGGGCTCGGTCTCGGTCGCGGGCAGGTTGACGCCCAGCGTGATCTCGGTGGTCGGTTCGGCCGCGAACTGGTTGGTCTGGATCTGCACCGGCCGCAAGCCGTCGGCCGTGTCCCGGGGATAGGGCGGGATCGTGCCGTCGGGGTTGGCGGGCCAGCCCATCAGGACAAGCCCCGTGGACGTCCGCAGGATGCCGTTGGCGTCGGTGCGGAAGGACCCCGTCGTCGCAAGATACATGGGGTAGTCGTCGGTGTTCGAGATCAGGGACGTTTCCTGCATCACCGGAAGAAAACCTCGCCCGCGCACCGCGAGATCGGTCGGATTGTTCGTCGCCTCGAGTGCGCCCGACTGGTCGATCATGCGCGTTGAGGTGATCCGCACGCCGCCGGCGGTATAGGTCCCGCGGTTGCCGTCCAGCACCATCGAGTGGAAATCGGTCTGCGCCCGCTTGTAGCCATAGGTCGACGAGTTCGCGATGTTGTCGGCAATGGTCGCAAGCCGGTTCGCATTGGCGGCAAGGCCAGAGACACCGGCGTTAAGCGAGGAGGAAATGGTCATGTGAGCGCCTTTCTGCAGCTTGATCCCCAGCCGACAGCACCGTTACACCCCGACATTTAACGCCCCCCTAACATCTAAAATCCCACCTAGTTCCCCGTGTCCGAGCGCAGCAGCACCAGTTCCAGCCGGTTGTTGCGCGGCGCCATCGCCACCGAGACGGCGGGCTTGCGGTCGGCATAGCCGGTGATCCGCTCGAACCGGTCCTGGCGCAGCCCGGCCTCCTCGAGCAGGCGGCGGACCGCATGGGCGCGCGCGGTCGAGAGATCCCAGACCGGGTTGTCGGCCAGAACGATGGGCCGGGCGCTGACATGGCCGGCCACCGCTACCTCGTTGCGCACCAGCGTGAAGGCCTGGCCGATGACCGCGATCAGTTCGTCGAGCACAGGCATCGCCTCGGTGCCGTCACCGACGAAGAGCGGCGCGTCGTCGAGGTCGAATATCTCGACGATCAGCCCCTCGTCGGTCAGGCGCGTCGCGATGTGGCGCAGCAATTGCTCGCTGAAGACGGTTTCGCCGCTCTTGCCGTTCAGCAGTTCCTCGATCTCGCGCAGGGCCTCGGCCTCGGCTTGGGCCAACGCGTCGTTCTTCTGCCGTGCGTCCTGCTCCGAGCCGACCTCGCCGCGGGCCTGCCGTTCGGGCGTGGGGCTGGGCTGGGCCGCGCCGGTCCCGGTCTGGGACAGGATGCGTTCGGAGAACACGCTGTCGCCGCCGAAGGCGCCCTCGCCGCCACCGGAGACCCGGTTGACCGGAATCGTGGGATTGAAATAGTCCGCAATCCCCTTGCGTTGTTTTTCCGTCGTCGCGTTCAGCAGCCACATCAGCATGAAGAAGGCCATCATGGCGGTCACGAAGTCGGCATATGCGACCTTCCACGCCCCACCGTGATGTCCGTCGCCGCCCACTACCTTCTTACGCTTGATGATGACTGGCGCGTTCGTACCATGCGCCATCGCACCACCTTCGTATTCGTACCCCACCGCTTTTCTAGTGGGCAGCCATGCCGATCGGGGTAACGCCGAAACTTGGCGGAATTCGGGCGGTAACGCGTGGAACTGAAGCCTTTTTTCGCGCATGTCCCGGGCCTGTTGCGGCCTGGACGTGCAGACGCGCACAGGGCCGGTGTTCCGGCTCGCCCTTGCGGCGCGCCGTCGCGGCGCCAAGCTTCGTGCGAGGGAAGGACGCGCGATGGAAGGGAGATGCGCGATGGCGGTGGAGGGTCAGGGCGCGGGTTCGGTTCACCATGTCGCCTTGGCGATGAGGCTCTGGACAAGTGGGGGCTGCCCGTTTAAACGACGATCAAGGCCCCAATAGCTCAGTTGGTAGAGCACCTGTTTCGTAAATAGGTGGTCGGCGGTTCGAGTCCGTCTTGGGGCACCATAATTTTCGCCTAAGCGGCTGAACTATAAAGAAAATATTTTGGCTCGGGTTTAACGCGTTCCCCTAATTATACACCCTTTGCGCGTCGCTTAACGCTTCGGTCCGAGCCGTGAAGGCTTCAACGCTTTCGCCGGCTTCACGGGTCAAACCCCCGCCGCCCAGCATCAGCGCCGCGCCGGGTTCGCCGGTCAGGGCGTCGCAGATCAGAACCACGGACGGCCCAGCGCTGGCCGCTCCACGCTTGCCTTCCAGTCGGGCAATCCGCTTCCGCAAAATCATGGTGTGTTGTCCTCCAGTGCCGCCACGCGGGCTTCCAGTTCCGTTGTTTCAAGCGTTCGCCGAAAGGCTTCGATAAGCCCCATGATATGCGCGCCTTCGGTCGGGGTCAGTTCACCACCAGCCACCGCATCCAGCACTGCCCCAGCCGCCGTTGCAGCGTCGCGGGCGGCTTCCATGCGGGGCAGATCGAATTCCACCGGGCTATCCTTGCGGGGCGGGGCGATGCGTTCGAGGCACAGTCGCAGGGCCACTGTATCGCCCGTCAACGCCAGATCTACCGCCTTGCGGGTTAAAGCCTCGATCTCGCCATCCAGCAGCGCCAGCGCCGCCCGTGTCGCTTTGTGGCGCGTTCCCTTTGGCTTGCCGGGGTTGCCAGCTGCAAAAGTGCCATCCGGATTTCGCCCGCTTTTTCGGCCTTGGTCAGTCATGTGCGTTCCTTTTCTTGTCAGCCGCCGCCACGATTGCCTTGAGATCTGCGTCGGCCAGTGATTTCGGAAAAGTGCCCGATGCGCGTGAAGCCGCGATGCGGGCGCAAATGTCGGCGGGCAGTTCGATCGCCTGCCCCGCCGGGTTTTCAAGGCGGGTCGCCTCAAGCCGCTCAATTCGTTCGCGAAGTCTCATAGTTTGCCGCCTTGCTCCATTTGCCAGCACGAAACGTGCAGCGGGCGTTGTCCAATATCCATCATCGAAACTAGCCAG
>Ga0209614_1000602_pt1 | contig 30696 bp, 15 predicted proteins | sample BlaSprsedimmetaG_FD_185484 | JGI IMG/M metagenome (GOLD analysis project Ga0209614, IMG submission 185484) | Hot spring sediment bacterial and archeal communities from California, USA to study Microbial Dark Matter (Phase II) - Blank Spring... ... | reverse complement strand
ACCGGGGGTACTGCTCGGCGGTCTGCTGTATGTACGCGACCAAGGAGGCGGTGATCGCGCGGGAGCACGACGCGCACATCGAGCCGACGATTTTCTACATGGACGTGCGCTCCTACGGCAAGGGGTTTGAGCAGTACATTGATCGGGCAGAGCACGAGTACGGGGTGCGGTTCGTGCGCAGCATGGTCTCGTCGGTGACCGAATCGCCGGAGACGAAAAATCTGCGGGTGCGGTACGCATCGGGGAATGGGAAGAGTGTCGAGGAGGAGTTCGACCTGGTGGTGTTGTCGGTGGGGCTGCAACCGCCGGCAGGGGCCCGCGAGTTGGCGGAGCGGTTGGGGGTGGCGTTGAACGAGTACGGTTTTGCCGAGCCGCCCACTTACCGGCCCGGTGAGACCACGCGGCCCGGCATTTTCACGGCCGGCGCGTTCAGCGAGCCGAAGGACATCCCAGAGACGGTGATCGAAGCCTCCTGCGCGGCGGCCCAGGCCTCCGCTCTGCTGTCCGACGCCCGGAACACGCTGACCGCGCAGCCGGTATGGCCGGAGGAGCGGGACGTGAGCGATGAATGGCCCCGGGTCGGCGTCTTTATCTGCCATTGCGGTATCAACATCGGCGCTGTGGTCAATGTCCCGGAGGTAGTCGAGTACGCCGCTGGGCTACCGGACGTGGCCTATGCTGAGCAGAACCTGTACACCTGCTCCCAGGACACCCAGGAGCGCATCCGCGAACGGATCGAGGAGCATGGCCTGAACCGGGTCGTGGTGGCTTCCTGCACGCCGCGCACTCACGAGCCGCTGTTCCAGGAGACGATTCGCGGGGCTGGCCTGAACCCTCACCTGTTCGAACTGGCCAACATCCGAGAGCAAGACTCCTGGGTACACAAGAGCGACTCCCGTCTGGCGACGGAGAAGGCGCAGGAACTGGTCCGGATGGCAGTGGCCAAGGCCCGCAAGCTGCGAGCCATTGACCGGTCCACCTTCGAGGTGAACCGCAGCGCACTGGTCGTCGGCGGCGGATTGGCCGGGATGACGGCGGCGCTCTCTATCGCCGAGCAGGGATTCGGCGTGACGTTGGTGGAGCGGGAGGCGGTGCTGGGTGGAAACCTGCGTCACATCTTTACGCCCCTGCCGGGGACCGGGGAGACGGGGGATCCACAGGCGCTGCTGCAGCGGACGATTGAGGCGGTATTGGCCAATCCTCGCATCGCGGTGCGGACCCAAGCGGAGGTGGTGGAAGTCGGCGGGTACTTGGGCCAGTACCGCACGCTGGTGCAGTTGGCGGATGGTGAGCAGGAGGAGATCCAGCACGGCGTGATCGTGTTGGCGACGGGGGCGCGGGAGATCGAGCCGCAGGAGTATCTGTACGGACAGGATCCGCGCGTCGTCACGCAGCGGGAACTGGAAGAGCGGATCGCGGATTTGGGGTTGCAGTCCGTGGTGATGATCCAGTGCGTCGGCTCGCGGGAGGAAGGGCATCCTTACTGCTCTCGTATCTGCTGCACGGAAGCGATCAAGAACGCGCTGGCGATCAAAGAGCAAAGCCCGGAGACGGAGGTCTACATTCTGTACCGGGACATCCGGACCTTTGGCTTCAAGGAGCAGTACTACCGGGAGGCGCGGGAGCGGGGGGTGATCTTTCTCGAGTACGATGTGGAGCGGAAGCCGGTGGTACAGGCGACGGATGACGGCTTGCAGGTGGAGGTGTGGGACGCGGTGATGGGGGAGGAGATGCGGCTGCCAGCGGATCTGGTGGTGCTCAGCGCCGGCATCGAACCACAGCCGGATCAAGATGTGCTGGCCAAGCTGTGCAAAGTGCCTTTGAATGAGGATGGCTTTTTCCTGGAAGCACACGTCAAGCTGCGACCGCTAGAGTTCGCGGCGGACGGCGTCTATCTGTGTGGGATGGCCCATTCGCCGCGTTTCCTGGACGAGACCATCGCCCAGGCCCAGGGAGCGGCGGTGCGGGCGGTGACGCTGCTCTCGAAGGAGGAGCTGGAGGCTACGCCTATCATTGCCCGTGTGGACCCCAAACTCTGTTCCGCCTGTGGACTGTGTGTGGAGGTCTGTCCGTATGGCGCCCGCGTGTTGGAGCCTGGAGCCCACACGGCTGAAGTGATCGATGTGCTGTGCCAGGGCTGTGGCGCGTGTGTCGTCAGTTGTCCCAACAAGGCCAGTCAGCAAAAGGGATTCGAGGCGGTGCAGATATACGGCATGTTGGACGCGGTGAGCGTATGAATGATGAACTGGAAGCAGGTCCGTCCATAGGCGCTGTTTTGGTCGTCGGCGCGGGCATCGGCGGGATGCAGGCCTCCCTCGACCTGGCCGAGGCCGGGATCAAGGTCTATCTGGTGGACAAAAGCCCGGCCATCGGTGGGGTGATGGCCCAGTTGGACAAGACCTTTCCCACCAACGACTGCTCGATGTGTATCCTCTCGCCCAAGCTGGTCGAGTGTGGAAGGCACCCCAACATCGAGCTGCTGACCTACGCCGAGTTGGACAGTGTCGAGGGGGAGGCGGGCCGCTTTACTGCCCGCGTGCGCCAGCATCCGCGCTACGTGCGGGTGGACGAGTGCACCGGCTGCGGCGACTGCGCCGATGTGTGTCCCATTCACTGCCTCGATCAGTTCAACGAGGGGTTGGCAGAGCGGCGGGCGATCTACAAGCTGTACCCGCAGGCGATCCCCAACGCTTACGTGATCGAAAAGCGGGGGGTGGCCCCGTGCCGGGACGCCTGTCCCACCGGGCAGCGGGCCCAGGGGTACATCGCCCTGATCCACGAGGGGCGGTACGAGGACGCGATGCGGGTCATCAAGGAGGACAATCCCTTCCCCGGCATCTGCGGACGGATCTGCAATCGGCGCTGCGAGACGGCATGTAACCGGGGCAAGCTGGACGAGCCGATCAACATCCGGGCGTTGAAGCGCTTTGTCACCGACACCATCTACGCCCAGCCCCGCATCGAGCCGCAGCCGGCCGAGCGGCGGTACGACGAGCGGGTGGCGATCGTCGGGGCCGGTCCGTGTGGGCTGACGGCGGCTCAGGATTTGTGCCGTATGGGGTATCCAGTGACCGTTTTCGAGGCGCTGCCGGTGGCCGGCGGGATGCTGCGGGTGGGTGTCCCCGAATACCGGCTGCCGACCGAGGTCATTGATCGAGAGGTGCAGGACATTGTGGACCTGGGCGTAGACCTGCGGCTGAACACCTGCATAGACGACATGGACGAGGTCTTTGCCCAGGGGTTCGAGGCGGTACTGATCGCCGTGGGGGCCCACGAGGGGGTGCGGCTGAATATTCCGGGCGCGCATCTGGACGGCGTGTTGATCAACACCACTTTTCTGCGCGACGTGCGGTTGGGCGATCCACCGGAGCTGGGGGAGCGGGTAGCGGTTATCGGGGCAGGGGATGTGGCGATGGACGTGGCCCGCACGGCGGTGCGGATGGGGGCAGAGGTGCACGTTTACTACCGCCGCACGCCGGAGGAGGCGACGGCCGACGAGGAAGAGATGCGCCACGCCGAGGAGGAGGGGATCGTCTTTCACTGGCAGACGACGCCGATCGAGGTGGTCGAAGGGGCGGGCGGACGGGTGCAGGGGCTCAAGCTGGTGCGCACCGAGCAGGGGCTGCCCGACGAGACGGGCCGCCGCCGTCCAGTTCCGGTGCCCAATTCCGAGTTCTCTGTGGCGTGTGATACGGTCATCTTTTCGGTGGGACAGCGGGCCGGATTGGCCTTTATCCCGGAGAGCGCCGGGGTGGGAGTCACTGCCCAGAGCACGGTGGCCGTCAACCAGAACACGCTGGCGGCGACCCGCGCGGGGGTCTTTGCGGCGGGGGATGCCATCACCGGGACGGCCTTTGTGATTGACGCGGTGGCGGCCGGCCACCGGGCGGCCGAGTCCATCGCCCGGTATCTGCGGGGAGAGGATCTGGAGCCGGCCCCCGCTCCCAGGCTGCCGGTGGTGGATATGACCCGAGCCGAGATCGAGGAGCAGGTGAGACACGGCGAGGTTCGGACGCAGCCTCGGGTGGCCCTGGGCGAGCTGCCGATGGATGAACGGCTCTCGACTTTTGGGGAGGTGGTGGCCGGGTATACCGAGGAGCAGGCCCGGGCCGAAGCAGCGCGCTGCCTGGCCTGTGGGGTCTGTTCCGAGTGCTTGCAGTGTGTGTACGCCTGTCAGAAGGACTGCATTGACCACCGTATGACGGAGCAGATCGTCGAGCTGGCGGTGGGAGCGGTGGTGCTGACGCCGGGATTTGAAACGCTGCCGGGTGACATCCGGCCCGAGTTTGGCTATGGACGGTTGGCGGACGTCGTCACCAGCATCGAGTTCGAGCGTATGCTCTCGGCCTCAGGGCCGTGGGGCGGGGTAGTACAGCGCCCCTCCGATGGCCGGCATCCGCGCAAGATCGCGTTCATCCAGTGCGTCGGTTCGCGGGACCTGGCCTGTGACCAGGGGTACTGCTCGGCGGTCTGCTGTATGTATGCCGTCAAGGAGGCGTTGATCGCCCAGGAGCACGACCCGAAGGTCGAGGCGACGATTTTCTATATGGACGTGCGCTCTTATGGCAAGGGGTTCGAGCGGTACGTCGAGCGAGCGGAGCAGGAATACGGCGTGCGTTTTGTGCGCAGCATGGTCTCGTCGGTCACGGAGGCGGCGGGGACGGGAGATCTACGGCTGCGGTACGCCGTCGGCGAGTCGCCGTTGAGCGTCGAGGAGACGTTCGACCTGGTGGTGCTCTCAGTCGGATTGCAGCCGCCGGCCGGCGCACGGGAATTGGCGCAGCGGTTGGGGATCGGGTTGAACGAGTACGGGTTCGCAGAGCCCCCCATTTTCCATCCTGCTCAGACGAACCGGGCGGGTATCTTTGTAGCGGGGCCGTTCGCTGAGCCGAAGGACATCCCGGAGACGGTGATCGAGGCGTCGTGCGCGGCGGCCCAGGCGTCGGCGCTGCTGGCCGCGGGACGGGGATCACAGGTGGAGGAGGTCGTCTATCCCCCGGAGCGGGATGTGAGCGAGGAAGCGGCGCGGGTCGGTGTCTTTATCTGTCACTGCGGCATCAACATCGGTGCTGTGGTGGACGTGCCGGAGGTGGTCGAGTATGCCGCCGGCCTGCCGAGCGTGGCGTACGCTGAGCAGAATCTGTATACTTGTTCCCAGGACACTCAGCAGATCATTCAACAGCGGATCGAAGAGCACGGTCTGAACCGGGTGGTGGTGGCCTCCTGCACGCCGCGCACCCACGAGCCATTGTTCCAGGCCACCATTCGTGGGGTCGGGTTGAACCCCCATCTGTTCGAGATGACCAACATCCGGGAGCAAGTGTCGTGGGTGCACCGGAACGATCCGCAGGTGGCGACGGAGAAGGCGAAGGAACTGGTCACGATGGCGGTGGCCAAAGCGCGGAAGCTGCGCCCCATCCCGCATCGCACGTTCGAGGTGAACCAGCGCGCGCTGGTGATCGGCGGGGGATTGGCCGGCATGACGGCAGCGCTCTCCATCGCCGAGCAGGGATTCGGCGTGACGCTGGTGGAGCGGGAAACTGAGCTGGGGGGCAACCTGCGGCACATTTACACCGCGCTGCCCGACACCGAGGGCGAGGCGGGCAGTCCGCAGGCTCTGCTGCAATGGACGATCGAGGCGGTCTCGGCAAATCCGCGCATCTCGGTGCTGACGGGTGCAGAGATCGAGGCTGTCAGTGGGTACGTGGGACAGTATCGGACCACGGTGCGGCGGGGCGACAGCGCGGGCAACGGTCACGCCGAAGAGATCGAGCATGGGGTCATCGTCGTGGCGACGGGGGCGCAGGAGCTGGAGCCGCGGGGGTACGGGTACGGGCAGGATGAGCGGGTCGTCACACAGCGGGAGCTGGAGGGGATGCTGGCAGGGTGGGAGGCCGACTCAACCGCCGCTCCGCCGAGCGACTTGGTGATGATCCAGTGTGTCGGTTCCCGCGACGAGGAACATCCCTACTGCTCGCGCATCTGCTGCACCGAGGCGATCAAGAACGCTCTGGCGCTCAAGGCCCGTTGGCCGGAGACGAACGTCTATATTCTCTACCGGGACATTCGGACCTTTGGGTTCAAGGAGCGGTATTACCGGGAGGCGCGGGAGCAGGGCGTGGTCTTTTTGGAGTACGACAAGGACCAGAAACCCGAGGTCTACCCGACGGATGACGGCGAGCTGCGCGTCGAGGTGGTAGCGCAACCGGAGGGGGAGCCCTTTACGCTGCCGGCGGATCTGGTGGTGTTGAGCGTGGGGATCGAGCCACGGGAGGGGAACGACCCGTTGGCGAAATTGCTCAAGGTCCCGCTGGACGAGGACGGGTTCTTTTTGGAGGCTCACGTCAAGCTGCGCCCGTTGGATTTTGCGGCGGACGGGGTGTACCTGTGCGGGATGGCTCACTCGCCGCGTTTCCTGGACGAGACGATGGCCCAGGCGCGGGGCGCGGCCATGCGGGCCGTCACCTTGCTCTCGAAGGAGGAGCTGGAGGCGACGCCCATCGTGGCCCGCGTGGATCCGCTGCTGTGCTCCAACTGCGGGCTGTGCATCGAGGCCTGTCCCTACGACGCCCGGGTGGTGGTGGAACTGCCCTCCCCGCCGCTGCCGTTATCCGTCCAGGGGGGCGGACGGCACGAGTATGTGCAGGTGATTGACGTGCTCTGCCAGGGATGCGGGGCCTGTATCTCCGTCTGCCCGAACAAGGCCAGCCAGCAGAGGGGGTTCGAGGTGGAGCAGGTGTACGGTATGTTGGATGTGGTGACGTTTGGGGAGCGATAGGTTAAGGATGGGGATTGAATCAATGATCAAGGAAATGGACTATGAGTAAGCCTGCTGCGTTGATCATCGGGGGTGGTATCGCTGGTATTCAAGCTGCGTTAGATATTGCTGACGCAGGTTTCAAGGCCTACCTGGTCGAGCGGGAGCCTTCGATTGGTGGGCGGATGGCCCAACTGGACAAGACATTCCCTACGTTGGACTGTTCGTCCTGTATTCTGACGCCCAAGATGGTGGATGTGGGCCGGCATTCCAACATCGAGTTGATGACCTATTGTGAGGTGGTCTCGGTCGAAAAGGAAGAGGACATATTTCGCGCCCGGGTGCGCCAAAAGCCTCGGTACGTGGATATGGACAGGTGTACCGGCTGTGGATTGTGCGCCTTGGCCTGCCGGCGGAAGGATCGCATCCTCCATGAATTCGACGAAGGCATCGCCAAGCGGTCGTCCATTTACGTTCCGTTTCCCCAGGCAGTGCCGCTCAAATACACGATTGATCCCGAAGCGTGTCTGTATCTCACGCGGGGCAAGTGCGGCAATACGTTTTTGTGCAAGGATGCGTGTCCGGCTGACGCGATTGATTTCGAGCAGCAGGAGACATTTGTGGACCTGGAGGTGGACGCCGTCATCATCGCGACCGGGTTCGATCTGATGGATCCCACGCTAAAGCCGGAATTCGGGTATGGCGTATACCCAGAGGTGATGACGGGAATTCAATTCGAGCGACTCTCGTCCGCGTCTGGACCTACGATGGGCAAGATACTGGTCAACGGGAAGGAGCCAAAGGATGTGGTGTTTATCAAATGCGTCGGCTCCCGCGATCCGCACACCGGTGTGCCCTACTGCTCCCGGGTCTGTTGTATGTACACGGCCAAGCACGCTCATCTGGTGCGAGACAGAATCCCCGATGCTAACATCACAGTCTTCTACATAGACGTGCGAGCTTTTGGCAAGGGGTATGAAGAATTTTACGACCGGGTGAAACACGAGCGGGTGAGATATCGGCGGGGCGAACCCTCGGAGGTGTACCGCCGGGGCGACAGGTTGGTCGTATTGGCCGAGGATACGATGCTGGGTCGCCCGGTGGAGGTCGAAGCGGACTTGGTGGTGCTGGCGACGGCGGTGGTTCCCCGAGGGGATACGGCGGACGTGGCGGAGCTGCTGGGACTGGAGCGTTCGCCCGACGGGTTTTTCCAGGAGGCGAACGTTCACCTGCGGCCGGTGGATACTGTTGTAGAGGGCATTTATTTGGCCGGTTGCAACCAGAGCCCCAAGGATATTCCCGATACTGTCGCTCAGGCGAAAGCGGCGGCCGCTTCGGCGATGCGGGTGTTGGCGCGGCGGCGGAGACAGAGTACGTGATACGGAATATGTGATTAGGAGGATGGCGTTGAAGACACAGGCTATGACCGAGCAGTTGGAACTGTATGGTTGTATTCAGTGCGGCAAGTGCACCGGGGGATGTCCAGTAGCGCGCAAGACGACGCTGAACATCCGCAGCTTGATCTATTACATGCTGGTGGAGCCAGAGCTGAAGGTAGATGCTCACGAGGAATTGTGGGATTGTACCAGTTGTTTCACCTGCGTCGAGCGGTGTCCCAAGGACGTGCGGCCGGCCGAGCTGATTATCGCGCTGCGGGGTCAATTGGTGGAAGGGGGGAGGATTCCAGAGACTATCGGTGCGGCGCTGATGGGGACGTTTCGACAGGGGAATCCGGCCGGTATGGCGCGAGAGGATCGGTCAGCTTGGACCGACAGCCGGGAGGTCAAAGCGGCGCAGGATGGGTGCGATCTGTTATACTATATCGGTTGCACGCCATCGTACGACATACGTGCCCAGCCCATTACCCGGGCTTTGGCGCGCGCGTTCACCGTCGCCGGCCTGGACTTTGGCACGTTGGGGATCGAAGAAAGCTGCTGCGGCAACGAAATCCGGCGCATGGGAGAAGAGGGGTTGTTCGAGATGTTGGTCGAGGAGAACGGTGAGATGATCCGGGCAGTGGGAGCGAGCCGCATGGTGACCGTCTCCCCGCACTGTTTCAACACCTTCAAGAACGAGTACGGCCTGGATGGGATAGACGTGCTGCACTATACCCAACTTGTGGCCGCGTTGATTGAGCAGGGCAAGTTGGAACTCGCCAACGAGGTCAACAAGCGGGTCACCTATCACGACCCCTGTTTTCTGGGCAAGCAAAACAGAGTGTATGATGAACCGCGCGCCATCCTGCAGGCGATTCCCGGCGTCGAGTTGATCGAGATGGATCGCAACCGGGAGCGCAGCCTGTGCTGCGAGGGCGGCGGCGGCCGGATGTGGGCGGAGGGCACGAATCTGGAGGAGCGATTGGCGTTCCAGCGGGTGCAGGAGGCGGCCGACACCGGGGCCGAGATCCTGGCCGTGGCTTGTCCCTTCTGCCTGCTGACGTTGGAGGACGCGGTCAAAGTGCGCGGGTTGGAGGAGCAGTTGCGGGTGATGGACATCATGGAGCTCGTCAACCTGTCGTTAGGTGAGGAGTAGCATGGAATCGAAACCGCGCATTGGGGTATACATTTGTCATTGTGGCGTGAACATCTCTGCCACCGTGGATGTGGAGCAAGTGGCCGAATTCGCAGCCACGCTGCCCAACGTCGTCGTGTCTCGGGATTACCTGTACATGTGCTCCGATCCCGGCCAGGGATTGATCCAGGAGGATATCGAGACATACGACTTGAATCGCGTGGTGGTGGCCTCCTGCTCGCCCCGCATGCACGAGCCAACGTTTCAAGGGGCGGCGCAGCAGGCGGGGATGAATCCGTACCTGGTGGAGATGGCCAACATCCGCGAGCAGTGCTCGTGGGTGCACAGCGACCGGGAGCGGGCTACAGAGAAGGCCAAGTGGTTGGTCGCTTCGGTGGTGGCCAAAGCAGCAGAGTTGAGCCCTCTGGAAGAGCGGGAGGTCGATGTCACGCCGGGATCGGTCGTCGTCGGGGGAGGAGTGGCCGGTATGGCGGCGGCCCTCGACGTGGCGGATGCGGGCTTTCCCGTCTACCTGGTGGAGAAGAGCGAGCGCTTGGGGGGGCGGTTGGCAGAGCTGAACCGCACGTTCCCGACCCTGGAACCGGTGGCTGACCTGATAGGCCCGCTGATCGAGCGGGTGCAGACCCACCCAGCCATCACGCTCTTTCTGAACGCTCAAGTGACCAACGTGGAGGGGTACGTCGGCAATTTCAAGGTCAAGGTGACGGGACAGGAGGGAGAGCGGCAGGTTGAGGTGGGGAGCATCATCATTGCGACCGGCTACGACTTGTTCGATCCCCAGCGCAAGCCCGAATTGGGGTACGAATATCCCAACGTCATCACGTCGTTGGAGATGGAGCAGCGGTTGTTCGACGGCGACCTGGCGGTGAACGGGCGCGAGCCCCAGCGCGTGACCTTTATCCAGTGCGTGGGTTCGCGAGATGTGCAGGTCGGCAATCCGTACTGCTCGCGGGTCTGTTGCATGTACACGGCCAAGCAGGCCAGCCTCGTCAAGGACATCCTGCCCAATGCTGACGTGACGGTGCTTTACATGGACGTGCGCACGTTTGGCAAGGGGGCAGAGGAATTCTACGACGAGGCCCGGGCCAAGGGAGTGCGCTACCGCAAGGGGAACGTCTCCGAGATTTATCGGCGTGGGGAGCGGGTGGTGTTGTCCGGTGAGGATACCCTGTTGGGGCAGCCTTTTGATTGGGAGACGGACCTGGTCGTGCTGGCGGTGGGGATGGAGTCCCGCGCCGACATTTCGGAGCTATCTACGATGCTCAAGCTGCCGCGCTCGGCCGATGGGTTTTTCCTGGAACTGCATCCCAAGCTGCGGCCCGTGGACACGGCGGTGAACGGCGTGTTCCTGGCGGGCTGCTGCCAGGGACCCAAAGACATTCCGGACACGGTGGCCCAGGCCAAGGCAGCGGCCTCCTCGGCGCTGATTCCGCTGCTCAAAGGCACGGTGCCGGTGGAATCGGCCACGGCGGTAGTGGACGCGGACCTGTGTGCCGGGTGTGGGATGTGCGTGGACGTCTGTCCGTATGGTGCGCCAGCCCTCGACCTGCTGTGGGGCGTCTCCAAGATCAACGCGGTCTTGTGCAAGGGGTGTGGGGCCTGTGCTACAGCCTGTCCTTCCAAGGCGATCAATTTGCAGCATTTCACGCCGGAGCAGATCCTGGCGCAGGTGGATGCGTTGGTGGGATAGGAGCGAGGGTTGTTCTAAAAGATGTGTACTGCTGACCGAGAGTCAGCAGTACAGACCATTCGGCAAACGATTGACGAGTTGATCGCTGCGATTTCGGAGTGATACACGATCTCTTAAGGAGGCAATATGGCAGACAGTTTTGAACCCAAGATCGTCGCGTTCCTGTGCAACTGGTGCGCCTACACAGGGGCCGACCTGGCAGGCACGTCGCGAATCCAGTATCCGCCCAACGTGCGCATTATCCGGCTGATGTGCTCCGGCTCGGTGGACTCGACCTACGTGCTCAAGCCGCTGTTGGACGGGGCTGACGGTGTGCTCATCGGCGGCTGTCATCCCGGCGACTGTCACTACCAGTCAGGGAATTACAAGGCCCGTCGGCGCGTCGTGGCGTTGAAAGAGATCCTCAAGAGCGCTGGCTACGACGAGGACCGGGTCTGGCTGCGCTGGATCAGCGCCAGCGAGGGGCAGCTCTTTGCCCAAACAGTCACCGAGATGACGAATGCAATCAAGGAGAAAGGTCCCAACCCGATGCGTCAGAAGTGGGCAGTGTGAGCGGATTACAAATTCGATAACCATTTGCAACCCGCAACTTTTGAAGAGGAGATGCAATGAAAACTGTAATACCTGTTGAGAACAATGATGTGCGGGCCGCTGTGCAGGGCTTCCTCAAGCGACTGTTGGAAGCAGACGTGGTGGATGCGCTTCTGCTGCCTATGGAAACGCCCACCGGCACGGTCACGCCGGCTCTGGTCTCTGATCCGGCGCTGCTGGATGCGGCCGATCCGCTGGCTCCGGTGTTGGGACTGAATGCCGCCCGCGTCGCTGGCAAGGTCTCGATCCGTGCTCCCCGTGGTCGCATCGGCGTGGTGCTGCGTTCGTGCGAGCTGCGCGCGTTGGTCGAGCTGGTCAAACTGCAACAGGCCAGCTTGGACGATCTGGTGACCATCGGCGTGGATTGCTTGGGTACGTACGACGTGCCAGACTATGTGGCGATGAGGAAGAACGGGCAAGGTGATCTGGCAGCCCTGTTGGCGACGGCCCAGCACGGCGATCTGTCCCCCCAGGACGGGTATGCCTTTCGGGATGCCTGCCAGATGTGCGAAAGGCCCCACATCGAGCAGGCAGACGTCACGTTGGAGCTGTTGGGGGCCGATCTGGCTGCTGGTGTTCCCGTCTCTATGGCCGACGAAATCGCCGCCAAACTGGGGATTGAGGCGGCGGAGGGGGATGGAAAGCAGCGGGACGAGGTGGTGAAACAGGTGGTCCAAGCCCGTACCCAGGTGCGGGACGAGTGGTTTGCCGCGATCCGCCAGCAGCTCGAGCAAGAGGGGGTCGAAGGCGTGTTTGCCGCCTGCGTGCGCTGTCACAACTGTATGACGGTCTGCCCGATCTGTTACTGCAAGACATGTCTATTCAAGAGTCCCGTCTTTGATCACGAGCCGATGCAGTATATGAATTGGGCCGAGCGGAAGGGAGCGTATCGTTTGCCAGCTGATACGACCTTGTTCCACCTGACTCGTCTCAATCACATGGTCCTATCTTGCGTGGGGTGTGGGATGTGCACCAGCGATTGTCCAGCCGATCTCCCGGTAGGCTTGGTGTTTCGGGCCATCGGCCAACAGGTGCAGGAGGTGTTCGAGTACGTGCCAGGCCGCAGCGTCGAGGACCCGCTGCCGTTGATTACCTTCCGCGAGGACGAGTGGATGGAGGTAGGAGAGGAGTAGAGGTATGGAGACTGAGAAGCAACCTGAAGTGACGGATGCCGAGTTGATCCCCATCTATATTATGGGGAAGCAGTACATGGTGCCTCCTACCCTGACGATCATGAAAGCGATCGAGTACGCCGGTTACACGCTGATTCGAGGGGTGGGCTGTCGTGGTGGTTTCTGTGGAGCTTGCGGCACGGCCTATCGAATTCTGGGCGATCCCAAGCTCTATTTTGGGTTGGCTTGCCAGACGGTGGTGCAGCCGGATATGTACCTGGCGCAGATACCGTTCTTCCCGGCGCAGCGAACGAGGTACGATATCAGGCAGTTGGAGCCGATCGCGGCGACCCTGTTCACCACGTACCCTGAGGTACTGCGCTGTCTGGGCTGTGGGGCCTGCACCAAGGCCTGTCCCCAGGAGATCGACGTGCGTACGTACATGGCGGCCGGTATGCGGGGCGACATTGCCCGGATGGCGGACCTGTCCTTCGACTGCATCATGTGCGGGCTGTGCGCGGCCCGTTGTCCGGCCGAAGAAGCGCAGTACAACATTGCCATTTTGGCGCGCCGGCTCTACGGGCGCTATCTGGCTCCTCGTTCTGAGCACCTGCTGGAACGGCTGGACGAGATCGAGGCCGGCCAGTTCGACGCTCAAATGGCAGAGTTGAAGAGCCTCGACAAGGACGCGCTGACAGAGCGATACAAAGCGCGAGACATCGAACCGAAATAGGAAGCGCGAGGAGGAAGTGGAATGAGCGGTTATCCGCCAGAAATGCAAGAATCTATTCGTATGGTGGAATCGACCCGACCCCGTCGCATCAGGGAGTCGTTTCCAGCCATGAGCCTGGAAGAGCGTGGCGCGATCCTGAAGGCATTTCACCCGGACTATAAGGATGAGACGTTCCACGCCATTCGGGTTGGGGTGAGCAAGGGGCAGCGCATGCCGATCGAGCTGGCCCGAGTGGTGGAGGGACGGCCTCATATCGGCCCGGATTTTAATTTAAGCGACCCCATGATCGAGACTGACGTGTTGGTCGTCGGTGGGGGTGGAGCAGGGGCCTCGGCAGCGCTTCTGGCACAGGAGCAGGGGGCCAAGGTGGTCGTGGCGACCAAGCTGCGCTTTGGCGATGCCAATACGATGATGGCCCAGGGCGGTATCCAGGCCGCCGACCGGCCGGAAGACAGCCCGCCGATCCATTATCTGGACGTCATCGGCGGCGGTCACTTTACCAACGCTCCGGACCTGGTGGAGGCATTGGTAGTGGATGCTCCTGTGGTCATCAAGTGGCTCGAAGACCTGGGCATGATGTTCGACAAAGCACCGGACGGGATGATGATGGAGGAGCACGGTGGCGGCACCAGCCGTAAGCGTATGCACTCGGCTCGGGACTATACCGGAGCCGAGATTATGCGCACCCTGCGAGACGAAGTGCGCAACCGGGAGGACGACATCACGGTGATCGAATTCGCCCCGGTCATCGAGCTGGTGATGGACGATCAGGGACGGGTGGTGGGGGCCATCGTGATGAACCTGGAAACCAAGGTCCATCGCTTTATCAAGGCGAAGGCGGTAGTTTTGGCGACGGGGGGCGGCGGCCGGCTGCACTACCAGGGATTCCCCACGACCAATCATCATGGCGCTACGGCTGACGGCGTTGTGCTGGCGTATCGGGTCGGCGCGCCCCTGGGATATCTGGAATCTATGCAGTACCATCCCACCGGCGCGGCGTTCCCAGAGCAGATTGTTGGCCTGTTGGTGACGGAGAAGGTGCGTGGGTTGGGCGCTCAACCTATCAACAGGGAGGGGGCCCAGTTCGTCTACCCATTGGAGCCTCGGGACGTGGAGGCGGCCGCTTTCATTCGAGAGTGTCGGGAACGAGAGATGGGGATCGTCACGCCGACTGGACAGCCCGGTGTGTGGCTCGATTCGCCGATGATTGAAATCATCCAAGGCCCCGGCACGATCCAGCGGGCGCTGCCGGCGATGGCGCGCCAATTCGGGCGGTTCGAGATTGACATCGCCCAAGAGCCGATGCTGGTCTACCCCACGCTCCACTATCAGAATGGGGGGGTGCGGCTGCGCGCTGATACTTCGACCGAGGTCCCGGGCCTGTTCATCGCCGGAGAGGTGAGCGGGGGGGTGCATGGTCACAATCGCTTGATGGGTAACAGTCTGCTCGAGATCACCGTCTTTGGGCGGCGGGCCGGTCGCTCGGCGGCGACCTATGCTCAGCAGATCACGCTGGGAACGCCCAACCTGGCTCACGTGGAAGCTTGGAACCGGGAGCTGGAAGAGGCGGGAGTGGACACGGGAGTCGTTTCACCAATCCTGCTGCCCGATTACACCCGGCACGTGTGACGGGGGTAGAATCAGAAATCTTTTTCCGGGTTTGCCCGGGATAGGAGAGGAATATTGATGCGTAGGGAACCTGTGGGCGCTGTTTTGGTCCTTGGTGGTGGAGTGAGTGGTATGCGGGCGGCGGTTGACCTGGCCGAAGCAGGTCTAAGGGTCTATCTGGTGGAAAATCGGCCGTGGCTAGGTGGACGGGTGGCGCAGTTGGGCTATATGTTTCCCACTCACGACTGTGTGCTCTGCCGAGGCACGTCCGATCATGGATACGGGTGCACGAGGCCGTCCATTTCACCCGCTTTTATGGATCATAACGTGCACCCCAACATCGAAATTTTGACGAATACCGATCTGATCAATCTGGCGGGGTACGCCGGTGATTTTACCGTGACGCTGCGTCATCGCCCGACCTATGTCAATGCTCAACGGTGCATCAACTGCGGCCTGTGCGAGGGGGTCTGCCCGGTGCCGCTGCCCAGCCCGTTCCAGGTGGGGATGTCGGCCCGCAAAGCGGTTTACAAGATGGCCCCCCGCGCGCTGCCCGATACCTATGTGGTGGACAAGGTGCCGCGCTGCGAGACCTGCCGCCGCTGCGAGACGGTCTGCCCCACGGGCGCGATCAATCTGGAGGAGGAAGAGATCGAGCGCGACCTCCAGGTCAGCGCCATCATCCTCTCGTTGGGATACGCGCTTTCGGACCCGACCGAGTACGAAGAGTTGGGGTTTGGGCGTTTCCCCAACGTGATCCATTCCATGCAGTACGAGCGGTTGGCCAGCCGCTCGGGCCCCACCGAGGGGGTTGTGATGCGTCCCTCGGATGGAAAGCTGCCCGAACGGATCGCCTGGTTGCAGTGCGTCGGCTCGCGGGATGAAAAGCATCCCTATTGTTCATCCATCTGCTGCATGTACGCGACCAAAGAGGCGATGCTCGCCAAGGAGCGCACCGGGAATGTTCACTGCCAGATCTTTATGATGGACGAGCGGGCCTTTAACAAAGAGTTCAACGCCTACTACCAGCAGGCTCAGGAAGAGTTTGGCGTGGAGTATACGCGCTGCCGGATCTCGATGGTGCTGGAGGATCCCGAGACCCACGACCTGATCCTCCGCTATCCCGATGAGGAGGGCAATTTCGTCGAGGGCCGCTTCGATATGGTGGTGCTCTCGGTGGGCGCTCTGCCGCCCGATGGATCGCGGGACCTGGCCCGCCTGCTGGGGATCGAGCTGAACCCGTATGGCTTTTGCCAGACGGACAAGTTCGCCCCGCTGGAGACGAGCAGGCCGGGTATCTATGTGTGTGGCACGTTCTCGTCGCCCAAAGAGATCGCAGAGACGATTCTGGATGCAGCCGGGGCGGCCGGGGATGTGATGCGCCTGCTTTCCGACCAGGTGGGAGAGCGAGCCTTTGGACGGGAGTATCCATTCCTGGCAGAACCGGGCACGCTTCCTCCGGAGCGGGACGTGGACGGGGAGGAGCCGCGCATCGGCGTCTTTGTGTGCCGGTGTTATCCCAGCATTGCCGGGATCGTGGATACGGACGCGGTGGCCGAGTTTGCGGCCGGACTGCCGGGCGTGGTCCACGTGGAGACGACGGACTATGCCTGTCTGGAGGAGGGGCAAGCGCTGATCAAGCAGACCATCGAGGCGCAGAACTTGAACCGGTTGGTAGTGGCGGCTTGTAGCCATCGCACCCACGAATCTCTCTTCCAGCGCATCGCCCGCGAGGTAGGGCTGAACCCATACCTGGTAGAGGTAGCCAATATTCGCGAGCACTGCGCCTGGTCACACATGGATGATCCGCGAGGCGCCACCCGTACGGCGAAGGAGTTGGTCCGCCTGTCGGTAGCGCGGGCCGGGCTGGCCGAACCGGTGCACAGGCAGGCGATTGAGCCGACCCGGGGGGCTTTGGTGATCGGCGGTGGGGTCTCTGGGATGACGGCCGCACTGAACATCGCCGACGCCGGGTACGACGTCATGCTGGTGGAACGGCAGCCAGGATTGGGGGGCAACCTGCAGCACATCTATTACGTGGTCGAGGGGGACAATCCCCAGCGGCTGCTGCGGGACCTGGTCAATCGGGTGTTGGGGCATCAGCGCATCGACGTGCTGACCAGCTCGGAGGTGGTCTCCCACGAGGGCAGCGTGGGGGCGTTCCGCTCCACGGTGCGCACTCCCGGCGGTGAGATACCGATCGAGCACGGGGTGACCATCGTCGCGACCGGTGGGCAAGAGTGCCGGGACGAGGTCTACCTGTTGGGGCAGGACGAGCGGGTCGTCACCTCGCTGGACCTGGAGGACATTATCACCCATCGGCCCCAGCAGATCGAGAACCTGAAGGAGGTCGTGTTCATCCAGTGCGTCCGGCCTCCGGGTGGGGTCAAGTATTGCAGTCGAACCTGCTGCACCAACACGATGAAAAACGCGGCCCGGATCAAGCTGCTCAATCCCAACTGCCGCGTGGTGGTGTTGTACAAGGACATTATCACCTATGGGTTCCGGGAGCAGTATTACACCGAGGCCCGACAGCGAGGGGTGTTGTTCGTCCGCTATGACGAGGAACACATGCCCCAGGTGCGGGTAGACGACGAGGGAGAGTTGGAGGTCGTGGCTTGGGAGCCCTCCCTCAAACAGGAGATTGTCATGCATCCAGGGCTGTTGGCGCTGAGCATGGCGATTCAGCCTTCGGAGGGGACGGAGCGGCTGGCCCACATCCTGGACGTGCCGCTCTCCAGCGAGGGTTTTTTCTTGGAATCTCACCTCAAGATGCGGCCCATGGATTTTGCCCGCGAGGGAATTTTCCTGTGCGGGATGGCCCACTATCCCCGCTTCATCGAAGAGTGCATTACCAATGCCCAGGCGGCGGCGGGACGCGCGATCACCATTCTCGCCACGCCCAAGATGTACATCGGCGGCGTCGTGTCGGTGGTGGATCAGAGCAAGTGCGTGGGATGTCTGACGTGCGTGCGCACCTGTCCCTTTGACATTCCCGAGGTGCGGTACGAGGATGTAGGGGTTGGAGAGATCAAGGGGGCAGCGTGGATAGACCCCGCGCTGTGCACCGGCTGTGGCACGTGCACGGGGGAATGCCCGGCCAAGGCGATCCAGTTGACGGCCTATCGAGACGATCAGATCTTGCGATTGCCGTTGGGTGCGTGGGGGGAGCGCGTTCTGAGCTGAGGGTTCATTCACGCTGACAAGTTTCACAAATGAGGGGTTATGGCTGAACACGAAGGCACAAACAACGGTTTCGAGCCAGAAATCACCGTTTTCACCTGTATTTATTGCGCGTATATGGCGATCGATACGGCCGGCGCGTTGCGCATCAACTACCCGGCTAACGTCAAGCTGATCAAGCTGCCCTGTACGGGCAAGACGGACGTGCGTTATTTGATGGAGGCGTTCGAGCAGGGGGCCGATGGGGTCTGTGTGGTGGGCTGCCCGCTGGGGAACTGCCATCACGTGCACGGGAATGAGCGCGGTCAGGCGCGGGTCAAGTACACCAAGCAGTGGCTGGATGATATCGGATTGGGGAGCGACCGGTTGGAGATGTGCTTTGTCTCCGGTGGGATGGGGGAGACGTTCGCCAACGCGGTTCGAGAGATGGCGGAGCGGCTGCGCGAGCTGGGGCCGAGTCCGCTCAAGTAAAACCCTTGAGGGTAAAGATTCTGAACAAACAGAGCAGTCCCCCGATGAAACTCGGGGGCAGGATCACCGCTGCTCCTGGAATCACCGAAGCGCTGGGTGAACTGATCACCATGAAATACGCGGTTTGGTGACATCAGCGCCCCTCAGTCTCCTCGGTGGTTCGGCTTGTCGGTTCGGGGCAAAACTTTTAGACGTTTACACAAAAGCTGTGGGACGGATTGGCAATCCATCCCACTAGCAGGCGATATTTTCGCGGAAACCCGTTAGGTGCGCCAACTCGTTCAGTTGGAATCCGTAGGCGGGGTGAGTGTAGAGCAATCTGACACAGCCAAGGGATCGTAGATGTCAAGGGGAGGGAAGCGATGGAGGAGCACGGGAAAGAACAGAGTATGCCCATCGGCGCTGTCATGGTGGTTGGCGGTGGGATTGCTGGGATCCAGGCCTCGTTGGATCTGGCGGAATCTGGCTACAAGGTCTACTTGGTGGACACCAAGTCAGCCATCGGTGGGCACATGGCCCAACTCGACAAGACATTTCCCACCAATGATTGTGCGATGTGCATCGTCAGTCCCAAGCTGGTGGACTGTGGGCGTCATCACAACATCGAACTGCTGATGGATAGTGACGTGATGGGGGTGCAGGGCAAGGCCGGGGATTTCACCGTTCGAGTGCGGACTCGCCCTCGGTACATTGATATAGACAAGTGCACGGGCTGTGGCGACTGTGGCGAGGTCTGTCCGGTGATTATCCCGGGTCGCTTTGACGAGGGGTTGACGACTCAGCACGCGGCCTACAAGCTCTATCCCCAGGCGGTGCCCAACGCCTTTGTCATCGAGAAGCTGGGCATCGCCCCCTGCCGCGACGCCTGTCCCGCCCACCAGCGCGCCCAGGGCTACATCGCCCTCATCCGCGAGGGCCGGTACGAGGACGCCCTGCGGGTCATCAAAGAGGACAATCCTTTCCCCGGCATCTGTGGGCGTATCTGCAACCATCGCTGTGAGGATGCGTGTAACCGGGGCAAGCTGGACGATCCCATCAATATCCACGCCCTCAAGCGGTTTGTCACCGACAAGGTCTATGCCCAGCCCCGGGTACCGCCGGAACCGGTGGAGCGCCAGTACGAGGAGAGGGTGGCGATCATCGGCGCGGGGCCTTGTGGGTTGACCGCTGCCCAGGACTTGTGCAAGCAGGGCTACGGCGTCACCGTTTTCGAGGCGTTGCCGGTGGCTGGCGGGATGCTGCGGGTCGGCGTGCCCGAGTATCGGCTGCCGACCGAGATCGTGGACCGCGAGGTGCAGGACATTGTCGACCTGGGGGTCGAACTGCGGCTGAGCACGCGAGTTGATAACCTGGACGACATTTTCGATCAAGGGTTTGACGCCGTGCTCATCTCCGTCGGCGCGCACGAGGGGCGCAAGCTGCCCATCGAGGGGATCGATCTGGAGGGGGTGATGGTCAACACCTCCTTCCTGCGGGACGTGCGGTTGGATAAACCGCCTGATGTCAAGGGAAAACGAGTGGTGGTGCTGGGTGGGGGCAACGTGGCGGTGGACGTAGCCCGCACGGCGGTCCGCTTGGGCGCGGGCGAGGTTCACCTGGCCTGCCTGGAGAGCCGCGAGACGATGCCGGCCCACGATTGGGAGATCGAGGCCTGCGAGGACGAGGGCATTCATCTACATCCCAGCCGTTCCTTCACCTGTATCCTCCCCAACGGCGACGGCCGGGTGGGGGGGCTGGAGTGCGTCAACGTTTCCTTTATGGAGTTCGATCCGACGGGCCGCTTGACCCTGGAGACGGAACCGGGGTCGGAACACGTCATTCCATGCGACGTGGTCATCTTTTCCATCGGGCAGCGCGCCGGTTTGGGCTTTATTCCCGAGAGCGCCGGCGTGGGCGTCACCCGCCAGCAGACGATTGCCGTCAATCCCAACACGATGGCCGCGACTCGTCCCGGCGTCTTTGCCGCCGGCGACGCCACCACCGGCACGGCCTTTGTCATCGAGGCCGTCGCCTCCGGTCACCAGGTGGCCGAGTCGATCCATCGCTACTTGCGGGGTGAGGAGTTGGAGCCGGCGTTCAAACCCGATCTGCCGGTGGTTGATCTGAGCCGGGCCGAGATTCAGGAGCGCATCGAGCGGGGCGAGGCCCGGGTCACGCCGAGGGTCGCTGTGCCAGAGTTGGCGGTGGAGGATCGGGTGGCCAACTTTGCCGAGGTCTCGACCGGCTACACGGACGAGCTGGCCCAAGCGGAGGCCGCGCGCTGCCTGGCCTGTGGTATCTGCTCGGAATGCCTGAGCTGTTGGTACGAGTGCCAGGCGGACGCCATCAACCATGATATGGTGGAGCAGATCCAGGATGTCCAGGTCGGCGCGATCGTGCTGTCCCCCGGCTATGAGGTTTACCACGCCGAGCAGGCGGCCGAGTACGGCTGGGGCCGTTTCCCCAACGTCGTCACGGCGCTCCAGTACGAGCGGCTGCTCTCCGCCTCCGGCCCGACCCACGGTCACGTCCAGCGTCCATCGGATGGGAGCACGCCGCAAAAGATCGCCTTCCTCCAATGCGTTGGCTCCCGCGACCAGACGCACGACTATTGCTCGACCGTCTGCTGCATGTACGCCACCAAAGAGGCCATCATGTCTATCGAACACGAGCGCGATACCCGAGTTACGATTTTCATGATGGATATGCGGGCTTCTAGCAAAGGGTACGAGGAGTACTACCGGCGGGCGCGTGACAAGTACGGTATTCGCTACGTCCGCTCACGTATTTCGTCGGTGCTAGAGAACCCTCAGACGCACAACCTGATCCTCAGATACGTAGGGGACGAGGAGACAAGGGAACAGGGGGACAGGGAGATGGGGGGCGATTCGTCGGCTCGCTCATTCGCTGATTCGCTGATTCGGGAAGAAGAGTTCGATCTGGTGGTGCTCTCCGTAGGGATGGAGATTCCAGAGGGTGTGCGCGAGCTGGCCCGGCGTGTGGATGTCGAGGTGGACCACAACGGTTTTTGTCGCACGCTGCCCTTCCAACCGCTCCAGTCCAGTCGGCCGGGCATCTTTGCTGTGGGTCCGTTCCGCGAGCCCAAGGACATCCCCGAATCGGTGGTCGAAGGGAGTGGGGCAGCGGCGGCCGCGGGTGAGCTGCTTTCGGTGGCGCGGCATACCCTGACGCGTGAACCCGAGTATCCGCCCGAGCGGGACGTGACGGGTGAAGCGCCTCGGACAGCCGTCTTTATCTGCCACTGCGGCTCCAATATCGGCGGCTTTCTCGATGTGCCCGGTGTGGCCGAGTATGCCAGGGCGCTGCCGGGCGTGGTGCATACCGAGAGCAACCTGTATACGTGTTCCCAGGACACTGTGGCTCACATCGCCGAGGTGCTGAAAGAAACGGCCGCCAATCGGCTGGTGGTGGCTTCTTGTACACCGTTGACCCACGAACCCCTCTTCCAAAGTTGTCTGCAAGCGGCTGGCCTCAACCCTAACCTGTTTGAAATGGCCAATATTCGCAACCAGTGTTCATGGGTTCACTCGCATGATTGGGACGGCGCAACCCACAAAGCGAAAGAACTGGTGCGTATGGCCGTTGCCCGAGCCAACCGGCTGGAGCCGTTGTACACCAGTGATGTCCCGGTCGAAAAGGCTGCGCTGGTCGTTGGCGGTGGAGCGGCCGGTATGAGCGCGGCTCTATCCCTGGCCCGGCAGGGTTTCCCGGTTCATCTGGTCGAGCGTGAGGGCGAGTTGGGTGGCAATTTGCGCAACCTGCGGCATCTGACAGATATGAACATCATTGGGTCGGACTTGTCCTCATCTACCGACGATCCCCAGGTCTATTTGCGTGACCTGATTGCTCAAATCGAAGCCGAGCCGTTGATCGACGTTTATGTCCACACCGAGCTGGTTGGGACAGCGGGCTTTGTGGGGAACTTTGTCTCCACCCTCAAGAACGGCGCGGGCTCATTCGATGTGCGCCATGGCGCGACCATCGTTGCCGTCGGCGGTGTAGAGTACAAGGGGGACGAGTATGGATATGGCGCCGACTCCCGGGTCCTGACCCTGTTGGAATTCGAGAATCTGCTGGGGAGCTGGAAGACCGGGGAGCTGGCTCAGCCCATTCCCAACTCCCTGGTCATGATCCTGTGCGCTGGATCGCCGGCCGAACGTTTTTGCAGCCGTATCTGTTGCACCACGGCTCTCAAGAACGCCCTCAAGCTCAAAGAGTTGAATCCCCAGGCTCAGATCACTGTGCTGTACCGGGACATTCGCACCTTTGGGTTTAGAGAACGGCTATACCAGGAGGCGCGGCGCCAGGGGGTGCTGTTCGTCCATTACGACTTTGACCGGAAGCCGGCGGTGTCGGGGATTGGGGATCAGGGAGTCAAAGCCGCTGATCCCTTGACTGTGGGGGTGTGGGAGTCGACGCTGGGTGAACAATTGGAGCTGCACCCTGAACTCCTCGTTCTTGCTATGCCCACGGTGCCGGCCAAAGGCGCGGAAGAGTTGGCCACCATGCTCAAGGTGGGTATGGATCTGGATAATTGGTTCATGGAGGCGCACGTCAAGTTGCGCCCGGTGGACCTGACGTCCGACGGAGTATTCGCGGCAGGTACGGCGCACTATCCCAAATTCCTGGATGAGAGTATAATTCAAGCTCAGGCAGCGGCAGGGCGGGCGGCTCTGATTCTCTCACAGGACACCATGACCACCAATACCCGGGTGGCGGTTGTCAATCAAGAGCAATGCGTGGGTTGCCTGACTTGCGTGCGTGCGTGTCCCTACGACGTGCCCAAGATTGAGGCCGATCTAACAGGCGTGGGCGGGATCGTAGGAGCGGCTTACATCGAGACGATCCTTTGCCGTGGCTGCGGGACTTGTGCGGCCGAATGCCCGGCCCAGGCCATTACATTGATGCACTATACCGATGCCCAATTGATCGCCAAGGTAGACGCTCTGTTCAAGCCGGAGGAGGTTGCAGTGTATGAACGAAGATAACTTTGAGCCCCAAGTTGTAGCGTTTTGTTGCCGTCACTGCGCGTATGCGGCGGCTGACCTGGCTGGCAGTATACGCCTGGAATATCCGCTCTCTCTCAAAATCGTCGATCTGCCCTGTACGGGTCGGGTGGATGTCAGACACATCCTGCGCGCCTTTGAAGACGGGGCCGACGGGGTGATGGTAGCCGGCTGACTGGAAGGCGAATGCCATTACCTGGAAGGTAATCTCAGAGCCCGCCGCCGAGTCGAATACGTGCGTCATTTGTTGGAAGAGATCGGTTTGAACAGCCGTCGTGTCCAAATGATCAATCTGTCGGCTGCGATGGGAGGGCAGTTTGCCTACGTCGCGGCTGAAATCACTTCAGAGCTGAAGCAATTGGGGCCCAGCCCACTGAGGCGAGGCAAGCGGTGATCCCAGATATCGGAGCGCTGCGATGCTTTGAGGCTTTTGCCGGGTTTAGCGACGAGGAGCTGGCCGAGATCATTGCTCTTTGTCAAGAGGAGTCGTACGCGGAAGGAGACATCCTCGCGGTAGAGGGTGAGCCGGCCGAAAAGCTGTTCCTCATACTGGAAGGCAAGGTTTCATTGGAGAAATCGGTCCGGTTGGGGCGGAGTGGGTCGGCCCGTCGGGCGACCGTGGGCGTCGTGGGGACTAACGGGGTCGTCGGCTGGTCCAGTCTCATTGCGCCTTACATCTATTCCTCCACCGGTGTCTGTTTGGAGCCGCTCCGCGCGTTAACGCTGAACGGTCAGGAGATGCGCCAGTTCGTCGCCAGATATCCTGCCTCGGGGATGGTGTTCATGGACGCTATTGCCGCGACCATTTCGTCGCGGCTGCACAATGCCACGACCGCGCTGACCTATTTTTTGTCCATCATCTCCCACGAGCTCAGGTCCCCATTGGCGGCCGTCGAGAACTATTTGCAGGTGATGCTGGGCGGCTTTGTGGGGCCATTGACCGACCAGCAGCAGCGGATGCTGGAGCGAAGTGTGCTGCGAGTGAACGACTTGCGGGCGCTGATCACCGACATCGTTGACCTGGCCCGCATGCGTCCCGAAGAGATCCAGGCTGACTTTGAGTGGCTCGATCCATCGGAGCCAAGCACCCAGGCTATCGAAGACGTCCGGCTGGCCGCTTCGCAGAAGCAGGTCCAGGTCCGGGTCGAGTCGCCTCCCAAGCTCCGGCCGCTCGTGGCGGCGCGACGACGTCTGCGCCAGGTCTTTTCCAACTTGTTGGCAAATGCGGTCAAGTTTTCCCCGGATGGAGGAGTGGTCACCCTGTGTGCTTGGGACGAGCCGGAGCGGCTGGTCGTGGAGGTCATGGATGAAGGAGTTGGCATCCCGCCCGATGAACAACCGCTCGTCTTTGAAGATTTTTTCCGCGGTCGAAACGTTGAAGAGGCGACTGGCTCTGGCCTCGGATTGTCTATTGCCAAAAAGATCGTCGAGGCTCACGAGGGCGAAATCTGGGTCGAAAGCCCGTATGCCGAGGACAAGCCCGGCACCAAGTTCACCGTTGTCATTCCCAGAGGTCTGTTTACACCAGATATGAGATGTCAAGACCGCATCGCGCGTCACGAAACGGTGCTGCCGGTCTCTCGAAGGGAGGAAGTATGAAGTCACACCAACAACCATACGTTCTGTTAGTAGATGACGATCCCGATATTCTGGAGGGCCTGACGGCGATCCTGGGCAGCCAGCCTTACCGCTTGCAAACGGCACGGGACGGTGAGCAGTGTCTGCAGATGATCGCCGAGGAGATTCCCGATCTGTTGATCCTGGACCTGCTCATGCCGCGCAAGGATGGCTTTGCGGTGATCCGCGAGATCCGCAGCAATTCCCGGTACGCCACGCTGTCCATCGTTGTCCTGACCACGGTCATCGAAGATGCCAGCCGCCGCCGCTATGAGCTGGAGACCGGGCTGGAAATGGACGTCCAGGACTATATCGAGAAGCCAGCGTCTCCGGCCGAGTTGTTGATGTGCGTGGCCAGGATTCTCGAGCAGCCCTACATCCTGATCGCCGATGATGACCCCGATATTCTGGAAAGCATCGTCACTGTGCTCAAGAGCCAGCCCTATCGGCTGCAAACGGTCAGGGATGGCCAGCGATGTGTGGAGTTGGTCAAGAAAAAGATTCCAGACCTGCTTATCCTGGACCTGCTCATGCCCAAGATGGATGGGTTTGCAGTGATGCGCGAGTTGCACAAGGAGCCTGGCTTTGCCGACCTGCCGATCATGATTCTGACGGCCGTCGTCGAGGATGCCAGTCGGCGGCGGTACGAGTTGGAGACCGGCATGAGCATGAAGGTGCAGGACTATATCGAAAAGCCGATCTCCCCCACTGAGCTGCTGCGGCGTGTGGATCAAGTGCTCGAGCGGACGAAGGTGTCATAGCATGGCTTCCCAATACGACGTCTACGATGGATCAGTGGCCCCGGGCTCTGAAAACGAGCAACCCATAGGCGCCGTGATGGTCGTAGGCGCCGGCATCGCGGGCGTGCAGGCTTCCCTGGATCTGGCCGAGGCCGGCTACAAGGTCTACCTGGTGGAGACTCAGTCTGCCATCGGCGGGCACATGGCGCAGTTGGACAAGACCTTTCCCACCAACGACTGCGCGATGTGCATCGTCAGTCCCAAACTGATAGACGTCGGCCGCCACCACAACGTCGAGCTGCTGGTGGACAGTGAGGTACTGGGCATGCGTGGGGAGCTGGGCAACTTTACGGTCCGGGTGCGCACCCGGCCGCGCTACATTGACCTGGCCAAGTGCACTGGCTGCGGCGACTGCGCCAATGTTTGCCCTGTGATCATCCCCGACCATTTCAATGCGGGGGTGGTGACCCAGCGGGCCGCTTACAAGCTCTACCCGCAGGCCGTTCCCAACGCCTACGCCATCGAAAAGCTGGGCATTTCCCCCTGCCGCGGCGCCTGTCCCTCTGGTCAGCGCGCCCAGGGTTACATCGCCCTCATTCGAGAGGGTCGCTACGAGGATGCGCTGCGGGTGATCAAGGAGGATAACCCTTTCCCCGGCATCTGTGGGCGCATCTGCAACCATCGTTGCGAGGATGCCTGTAGTCGGGCTAAACTGGATGAGCCGATCAACATTCGCGCCCTCAAGCGCTTTGTCACCGACAAGGTCTACGAGCAGCCCCGGGCGCCCCAACAACCGGCAGAGCGGCGTTACAGAGAGCGCGTCGCCGTCATCGGCGCGGGGCCGTGTGGGTTGACGGCCGCACAAGATTTGTGCGGATGGGGATATGTGGTCACAGTCTTTGAGGCGCTGCCGGTAGCTGGGGGGATGCTGCGGGTGGGCGTGCCCGAATACCGCCTGCCGGCTGCCATCGTGGACCGTGAAGTGCAGGACATCCTGGACCTGGGGGTTGAACTGCGGCTCAACACGACGGTGAACAACCTGGACGATCTGTTCGCCGAGGGATTCAACGCGGTGCTGATCGCGGTGGGAGCGCACGAGGGCATTCGTCTACCCATTCCCGGGGCCGACTTGCCGGGAGTGCTGATCAACACGACCTTTTTGCGCGACGTTGGGTTGGATAACCCGCCGCCATTGGGGGAGCGCGTCGCTGTCATCGGGGCTGGAGACGTGGCTATGGACGTCGCTCGTACCGCTGTGCGGTTGGGAGCCGAGGTGCACGTCTACTACCGCCGCACTCAGGAGGAGGCCACCGCCGACGAGGAAGAGATGCGGCGTGCCGAAGAAGAAGGCGTCATCTTTCACTGGCAGATCACACCGGTCGAGATCGTCGGCGATGGCAATGGGGGGCTGGCGGGCATGAAGTGTGTGCGCACCGAACAGGGGATGCCCGATGAGACCGGGCGCCGCCGTCCGGTTCTGCTGCGTGGATCGGATCACATGGTGACCTGCGATAACGTCATCTTCTCGGTGGGTCAGCGCGCCGGTCTGGCCTTTATCCCAGAAAGCACCGGCGTCGGTGTGACGCAGGACGCCACCATCGCCGTCAATCCCAACACGTTCGCTGCGACCCGGGCTGGGGTCTTTGCGGCGGGCGACGCCATCACCGGGACGGCTTTTGTCATCGAGGCGGTCGAAGCGGGTCACCGGGCGGCCCAGTCCATCCACCGCTACCTGCGCGGCGAGGAGCTGGAACCCCTCCCCAAGCCCAAGTTGCCGGTCGTCGAGCTGACGCGCTCCGAGATCGAAGAGCGGATCGCACGGGGAGAGGTGCACGTCCAACCTCGCGTACCGATGAGCGAACTTGATATCGAGCAGAGACTGTCTAGCTTTGAGGAGGTTGCCACCGGCTACACCGACGAGCAGGCCCAGGCGGAGGCGGTGCGTTGCCTGGCTTGCGGCATCTGCTCGGAATGCCTGAGCTGCTGGTACGAGTGTCAGGCGGATGCGATTGACCACGACATGGTCGAGCAGGTGCAGGATATTCAGGTCGGCGCGGTCGTGCTCGCCCCCGGCTACCAGGTTTACCACGCGGAGGGCGCGGCCGAGTATGGCTGGGGCCGTTTTCCCAACGTCGTCACTGCGCTCCAGTACGAGCGACTGCTCTCCGCCTCCGGCCCGACCCATGGCCACGTCCAGCGTCCATCGGACGGGCGGACGCCGAAAAAGATCGCCTTCCTCCAATGCATTGGCTCGCGCGACCAGACGCACGACTATTGCTCGGCGGTCTGTTGTATGTATGCCACCAAAGAGGCCATCATGTCCATCGAGCACGAGCCAGAGACCGAGGTGACGGTCTTTATGATGGATATGCGGGCCTTTAGCAAGGGGTACCTCGAATACTACCGCCGCGCCCAGGAGCGGTATGGTGTGCGCTACGTCCGCTCGCGCGTCGCGGCGGTGCGCGAGGACCCACAGACCCACAATCTCGTGCTGCGATACGTGGACGATTCAGCGGCTCGACCCCTCGGCAGTTCGGGGGTCTGCGAGGAAGAGTTCGATCTGGTCGTGCTCTCGGTGGGGATGGAGATGTCTGCAGAGGCGCGCGAGTTGGGGCGGCGGGTCGGCGTGGAACTGGACGAGCATGGCTTCTGCCGCACGCAGCCGTTCGAGCCTCTGTTGACGAGCAAGCCGGGCATCCTGGCGATTGGCCCGTTCCGCGAGCCGAAAGACATCCCCGAGTCGGTGGTCGAGGCCAGCGCCGCCGCGGCTGTCGCTGGTGTGCTCGTCGCACCGGCCCGGTGGACGTGCACCGAAACAGTCGTCTACCCGCCGGAGCGAGACGTGAGCGAGGAGGAGCCGCGGGTCGGCGTCTTTGTGTGCCATTGTGGGTCGAACATTGGCGGCTTTCTCGATGTGCCGGCGGTGGCAGGGTACGCGGCGGGCCTGCCGGGCGTGGTTCACGCCGAGCATAATCTCTACTCTTGTTCGCAGGATGCCATCCAACACATCACCGCGCAGACGCGGGAGCTGGGTTTCAACCGGGTGGTGGTGGCCTCGTGCACGCCACTGACTCACGAGCCATTGTTCCAGGACTCGATCCGTCAGGCAGGATTGAACCCTGGCATGTTCCAGATGGCAAACATCCGCAACCAATGTTCGTGGGTCCATTCCGATCAGTGGGACGCGGCGACGGAGAAAGCGAAAGACCTGGTGCGGATGGCGGTTGCGAAAGCGGCGCGTCTGGAACCGCTCCGCAAGACTGAAGTGGCGGTGCAAAAAGCGGTTCTTGTGGTCGGCGGCGGAGTGGCGGGGATGACGGTGGCCCTCACGTTGGCCGATCAGGGCTTCCCGGTGCACGTGGTGGAGCGGGCAGAGGAACTCGGTGGCAACTTGAGAAATGTCCGCCGGCTGGTGGACTGGGAGAGCGGTCAACTGGTGTGGCGCGATCCGCACGAGTTTCTGACGCAATTGATTGGGCGGGTGCAGGGGCATCCACGGATTACCGTATATTTGCGAAGTGAATTTCTAGGGAGCAGTGGGTTTGCCGGCAGCTTTCTCTCGCGGATACGCACCCCGCGCGGCGAGCGCGAGCTGCGCCACGGCGCGACCATCGTGGCGACGGGCGGCATCGAATACCGCGGCCCGGAGTATGGCTACGGCAGCGACCCGCGCATCCTGACACAGCAGGAATTCGAGGCCCGGCTTGCTTCTGGTGAGAACGTGCCGGACTCGGTGACGATGATTCTCTGCGTCGGTCCCGCCGAACATTATTGCTCCCGCATCTGCTGCACGGCGGCGCTCAAGAACGCGCTGGCCTTCAAGCAGCTCGAGCCAGAGGCGCAGGTCACAGTCATTTACCACGACATCCGCGCCTACGGATTCAAGGAGCGGCTCTACGACGAGGCACGGCGGCAGGGCGTGGTGTTTGTGCAGTACGAGTTCGACCGCAAGCCCATCGTCGAGGGCACAGGGGAGCAGTCCTTGAGCGTCCGGGTATGGGAGTCATCGCTGAACGAAGAACTCGAACTATATCCCGATCTGCTCGTGCTCAGTATGCCGGTGACGCCGCCGGAGGGAGTGAGTGAACTGGCGACGCGACTGAAGGTGCCGCTGGACCTGGACGGCTTTTTCCTGGAGGCGCACGTCAAGCTGCGCCCGGTGGATTTCGCCAGCGATGGGATTTTCATGGCCGGGATGGCGCACTATCCCAAGTTCCTCGACGAGACGATCATCCAGGCGCAGGCTGCTGCGGCGCGGGCGCTGACGATTGTGAGCAGGGACGTGCTCGAGGTCGGCGGCGTCGTGGCGGAAGTGGACGTGGAAAAGTGCGTCGCCTGCCTGACCTGTGTGCGTATCTGCCCGTACCACGTGCCGCAGATCCAGGCCGAGTTCAGTGGGGTGGGGGACATCGTCGGCGCGGCCTACATCGAGCCGGCCCAGTGCCACGGCTGCGGCATCTGCATGTCCGAGTGTCCGGCCAAGGCGATTCAGTTGGTGCGCTATCGGCAGGAGCAGATAGAGGCGGAGATCGTGGCGCTGATAGGGCAATGGGCAATGAACAATGGGGCAATGGGCAATGAACAATGGGGCAATGGGCAATGAACAATGGGGCAATGGGCAATGAACAATGGGGCAATGGGCAATGAACAATGAAC
>Ga0209614_1000599_pt1 | contig 30800 bp, 29 predicted proteins | sample BlaSprsedimmetaG_FD_185484 | JGI IMG/M metagenome (GOLD analysis project Ga0209614, IMG submission 185484) | Hot spring sediment bacterial and archeal communities from California, USA to study Microbial Dark Matter (Phase II) - Blank Spring... ... | reverse complement strand
TTGCATCGCGACATTTTTGGGATGTCGCTCACAAACCGCCCGCCAGCCCAGTCTTTATGCCATAATCCACGGAAACTCGGAAAAGACGGACCTTGACCCCAAAGTGGCTCCATTAAGGTGGCCATGGGTGGCTCTATTAGGGTGGCCATTGACACCCCTGCCTTTGAAGATCAGCTTGCCATCAATACGTATTGGAACGAAGTCGGGGGTGTGAAATTCTTGCCTGGCACCCATCGCTCCTCCGACCGTTTTGCTCGCATGAGCTGGAATTTGAATGCGGCACCGAAAGAGTCCGACTCTCGCATGGCGGCGGCAACCGCCCTCTCGTTGATTCGGACCATCTCTGTCCCTCTTGGACTCGCCGATCCCGAAAAGCCCAATATCGCCGCTACAATATGGAGAACGGTGGCTGACATCCACGCCCGACGTTATTACTTTGAATCATCATTCAACCCCGCCATCTTCTGGGCAGATATCGACAAGCTGAATCTTGAACCTGGGTCCAGGCCAAGCAAGTTGGACCTCAGTAGCCGCCCAACCTACGCAGGCGAAGTATCCGACAAATTCGTTCCCGCGGAGCCTTTTAAGTTTCTTGCCCATTGAGGCCTATTAAGAATAGGACCAGCGAACCCTAGACGTTAGCCCTGATGTGGAGAGTGGGGAAAACCCAATCTTGCCCAACAATTCATCCAAGCCGACGCCGCTTCACGGCGAGGCTTAATTCGGGCATTAACCAGACGAGGATGATCATGGCTCGACTCGAGGTGCTCGCTCTTGATCTTGAAGGTACGCTGGTCTCGAATGCCGTGAGTCAGATCGCGCGGCCGGGTTTGCACGACTTTCTTGGGTTTTGCCGGCGAGAGGTGCCAAGGCTCGTCATCTACACATCGGTTCCAGAGCGCAAGGTGCGGGAGGTCACCGCCAACCTTGTGGCAGAGGGTTCCGCTCCGGCCTGGTTCAAAAACGTCGAATGTGTCCACTGGAATGGCCGCGTCAAGGACCTTACCGTGATCCAGGGAACGACGGTAGAACGAACGCTTCTGATCGACGATTACGAGGGGTACGTCATTGAGGAGCAGCGCCGGCAATGGCTTCCGATCGATACGTACTCGACGCCGTATTCAGCAGACGACACTGAACTCCAGCGGGTCAGGCAAGTTCTCGAAAACGAGTGGGGTTGCCATGCTGGCTAACATGGCCGTGACAGTATGGACCGCGGCTTACGGCCGGTGTTCAATGGCCCCATACCCCTAACATTTAGGTTCGATCAGTTCTTGGGGGGCAGGTCAACAAAGGGAAAAAAACGGCCAATTGGAAAAAAATCAGAAAAAGAAAAAGGGCTTGCAGTTTTTGCTGTAAGCCCTTGAATTTGCTTGGTGCCGGGGGTCGGAATCGAACCGACACGGAGTTGCCTCCGCTGGATTTTGAGTCCAGTGCGTCTACCAGTTTCACCACCCCGGCAAAAGAAAGGATATTATTCCAGGCCGCTGGCTGCTGTCAAGAAAATTTGAATATCTGCCTTCCTGGTTAGAATTTTTGCCGAATCAGGGCGACCAGGTTTGCAGCGGTAAAGCCGTATTTTTCAGCCAGCACGGATGCCGGGGCCGAGTCGCCGAAATGGTCCAGGCCGAGGACAAGTCCGTTGCGTCCGACGTATTTATGCCAGGGAGCCGAACACCCGGCCTCCACGGCCACGCGCTTGTTCACATGCGGCGGCAGGACGCTTTCCTTGTAGGCCTCGGGCTGCTCCTGGAACAGCTCCAGACAAGGTGCGCTGACCACGCGGATCCCCTTGTCCGGGAGCAGCTGGGCGGCCTCCAGGGCCAGATGCACTTCCGAGCCCGTGGCGATGATGATGATTTCCGGATGGCCGCCGGGAGCCTCCTTCAGGATGTAAGCGCCCATGCCCGTGCCTTCGGCCACCTGCGGGAAAATTTTCGGATCCAGCACTGGGAGGCTCTGCCGGGTGAACAGCACGGCCGAGGGGCGCTTGTCCTGGGTCAGGGCGATCTTCACGGCCGTTCTGGACTCCACCACGTCCGCAGGGCGTATGACCAGCAGGTTGGGAATCAGGCGCAAGGACCAGATATGCTCCACCGGCTGGTGGGTTGGACCGTCTTCACCCACATAGAACGAATCATGGGTATAGACATGGACCACGGGCAGGTGCTGAATGGCGGACATACGCACGGCATTGCGCTGGTAATCAGAGAAGACCAGAAAGGTTGCACCGAAGCCAACCAGGCCGCCGTGCAAGGCAATGCCGTTGAGAATGGCGCCCATGGGAAATTCGCGAACGCCGAAGGACAGATTGCGCCCGGTCGGATTGTCCTGTCCAAAGATGCCGGTGCTATCCCGAAACTTGGCGGTCTGGTTGGAAGGGTCAAGGTCCGCCGAACCGCCCACCAGATTCGGCAACTGTTCTATCAGGGTGTTCAGGCATTGGCCGAATGCCTTGCGGGTCGCTGTTTTTGTGGAGATGTCAAGTTTTGGCCAGGAAAAGGTGCGCTTGGCAGGCGGAGTTGCCATCTGCGTCCATTGCGCGGCAAAGGATGCATCCTTGACCAGTTTTACGTCCAGCTTGGCTTGCCAGGCCGCGGCCGTTTGTCTCAATTCCTTGAAACGGGACCGGAAATGATCCACGGCTTCTGGGGGAAAATAATAGGACTCATCCGCCGGCAGCCCCAATTTCTGCTTGGTGGCTTTGATTTCCTCTGGGCTTAAAGGCGCACCGTGGGTATTGAAATCCCCTTCCATGGTGGCCGTGCCCTTGGCGATCACGGTCCGACCGATGATCATGGTCGGTCGCGACTTTTCCTTTTGGGCCTTGTGAATGGCTTGTCGGATCTGGTCGTGATCGTGGCCGTCGATTTCCAGGACATGCCAGCACATGGACTGAAACAGACGGCGGTAGTCTGTGCGGTCGGCCCGCTTGGTCGGGCCGGCCAGTTGGATCTGGTTGCTGTCGTAAAAGGCGATCAGCTTGCCCAGTCCCCAATGGCCGGCAAGGGCTGCCGCACCGAGGGCCACGGGCTCCTGCATGTCGCCGTCCGACGCCAGGACATAGGTGTGATGATCCATGACGTCCGATCCCAATCGGGCCGCCAGCATCCGTTCGGCCGCGGCCATGCCCACGGCCATGGCCAGACCCTGACCCAGCGGACCGGTGGTGGCCTCGACTCCCGGAGTCATGTGTTGCTCCGGATGGCCTGGGGTCCGGCTGCCGTATTGACGGAACGCCTGCAGGTCGGCAATGTCCAGATGCCCTGAAAACGCCAGCAGGGCATAAAGCAGCATGGATTCATGGCCCGCGGAAAGCACGAACCGGTCCCGGTTGAACCATTCAGGATCCTGGGGATCGTGACGCAGAAAATCGTGAAACAAGACATAGGCCATGTCCGCGGAGGACATGGGGCCGCCGGGATGGCCGGAGTTGGCCTGACGAGTGGCGTCCATGACCAGGGCCTTGATGATGTTCACGCAGTGTTGGTCGTTGCTGGTGTTGGGCATAATCTCCTCTTGGCGGAATGACATCTATGGTTTCAGGGTTTCCATCTGGTCAATGCGTCGTTGATGACGCTGGCCCTCGAAATCGGTGGTCAGGAAGGCCAGGACAATGCTTCTGGCCAGTTCCGTGCCCAAAACCCGCGAGCCCAGGCAAAGCACGTTGGCCTTGTTGTGCGCTCTGGCCGCACGGGCCATAAATTCGTTCACACACAGGGCCGCCCGAATTCCGGGAATCCTGTTTGCGGACATGGCCATCCCCTGGCCGGTTCCGCAGATCAGGATCCCCGGGCAATCGGTTTGCAGGACCTTGTGACAGAGTTCCTGCGCCTTGAGCGGATAGTCGCAGGAATCCAGGGTGTGCGTGCCGAGATCCTCCACGGTCCGTCCGATCTGGTCGAGATAGGATTTGATGTTTTCCTTCAAATCAAACCCGGCGTGGTCCGAGGCGATGAGCAGGTTGGTCGCGTTCATTGCTTTTTGCCTTTTGGGTTTCAGAGATTCCACGACCGGATACGCCGTTGAACATATTCCTGGCGTTCGGCGTCACGCTGGGTCGCGAGGTGTTTGATTTCATCCGACAAAAACGAAATCTGTTTCAACGCCAAGTCCTTTTCGTTGAAAATATCCACCTGCGGTCCAGCCACGGTCACGTCCAGACCGGCCATGGCCGCTTCGGCCAAGCCCAGGCTGTGCAGTTCCTGGTGCAGGCGCTTTTGAAGCTGAGCGATTTCCCAGTTGCGGAAAGCCAAAAGGACCATCCATTTGATTTCACTGAATAGAACAAGCAGGCCGAGACGGAGAGTGCTTGTCAGAGACAGAGCCGGAGCGGAATCCGCAAGTGGGGGTGGTGGGTTTTGATGCATGTTTCCTCTCAATGTTTGGCTTTTGATGAACACTATTGAAGCGGTTCCAGGAAGCGGAGCATGGTTCCAGGAGGCAATTGCAGAGAAAGGTCGGATTCATGCCAGCGACCGGCGGCAACTTCCAGATGCTGCACGCGAACAACGGCCCGATTCTGTTCTTGGTGCAAAACCATGCGTTTGGGGGATCGAGGGGCATCGTCCAACCATTGTTCAATATTCACATTCCATCCATTGAAGGCGTTTTGTTGCAAGTTTCTGGGCCGGCCGTCCATGTCCAAGGTCAGGATTGCATGTTGCTCATGAAGTTCCACGTGATATTCGCAATATTGTTCCGTGCACAGGGCGGAACTGTAGTTTTCGGGGATGAGCGTGTCCCAGCAACCTGTTAGGATTTGGGCAAGAACGTTCAGGCGCAACGGCATGGCCAAGCCCATGGCCGCGGCACCGGTTCGGGAATCCTGGGAGAAAAGCGCTTCCTGATTGCCCGGAGTGAAGCCGAGCCAGCCTTGTGCGTCTTCACGCCAGTGGGCGAGCATGGTTCCAACCCCTGCTTGCAGGTCCATGCGGACTGGAAAGGATGTCCGGCCCCAGAACGAGAAAATCAGACGAGAGCCGCGATCATTAGACGTATAGTTGACGCTGCCGCGTGCGAAAAAATCGCAAGTGAAACAGGATCTGGTAAAATTTTCATGGAACGTGTCCCAAACAAGATTGGGTCTCTCCGGCTCCAGAAGCATTGGCCGGTCCTGCCTTTTGGCGCAAGCCGATGCAAAAAGTGAACACAGCGCCAATAACGAACAGAGTGTCAGGCGCCGGCGCGAACGCATCATAGCTTTTCCAATTTTTTCCGCACTGCGTCCGGTTGTTTTGTTTCATGTTTCAGGGCATTTTGATAACCCTTTTTGGCCTTTTCAATTTTGTTCAGGCCCAGGGCGATATCGCCGTAATGTTCCCAGATTGTTGGATCGTCCGGCATGATTTCCACGGCGGACTGGATGTGCTTCCATGCTTCTTCGGCGTTGCCCATCCTAAAGAGCACCCAGGCCAAGGAATCAATGATATGTCCGCTGCCGGGCTTGAGCTTGAGGGCATTTTCAATGAGCACCAGGGCTCGTTCGAGATTTTGGCCCTCTTCGGCCAGGGTGTATCCGATGAAGTTCAGGGCCTCGGCGTGATCAGGGTCCAAAGCCACAACATCTTCCATGATGCGCATGGCTTGGCTTCGTTGTCCCATCTGCTCCTGAAGAAAACCCAAGCGATACAGGACATCGGTATCCTGCGGCCAGTTGGTCCGGGCCTGTTCCAAAAGCTTTGCAGCTTTGCCCGGTTGATTATCTTCAATCATGATTTCCGCTTCCAGGAGCAGGAAGTCACTCATCTGCGGAAACAGATCCTGCCCCTCCCGGGCCAGGTCCAAGGCTTCATCCGGGCGTTCAAGCTGAAGAAGCAGGTGGCCTTGAAAGCTGAGCGCCCTCGCGTAGTGGGCGTGATCCTCTGGAATCCTGCCCAGGTAATACAAAGCCTGCTCCATGTCCTTGTCGCCGTCAAAGGCTGCCAAGGCCCTGTAAAAATCCGCTTCCGGCGAGCCGTTGTTTTCCGGAATAAGGGCCAGCAATGATTTGGCCTGCTCGAAAAAATTTTCCCGCAAGAAAATCAGCGCCGCTTCCAGAACAAAAGGCTCTCTTTCGGATTGGCTCAAAGCGTGGGAAAGAGCCTTGTCCGGCTGATTCAGCTTCACGTTGAGCTGGATCAGTCGCAACAAAATTTCCTCGGAATCCCGGCCCACCTCGAGAATGCGTTGGTAGACTTCTTCGGCCTGGATTAAATCACCTTGGTTTTCATAGAGATAGGCCAGCTCGGCCAATGCTTCGATAAACTCGGGGTTTTGACTCAAGGCCTGGGTCAGTTCCTCCTCGGCCTGAGCGGTAAGCCCCAGGCCGGCTTTGCTTCTGGCCAAAAGCAAGCGCAGTTCAGGGTTTTTTTCGTTTTCGGGCACGGCCTCAAGAATGTCAGCTGCATGGGAAAACCGGGAATACTGCAACAGCAGGCCTGCCAATTCCTGGCGGATGAGCAGGTCGTGCGGATGGCGCCGAAGGTATCCGTCCATGGCGGCAATGGCTTGATCCGCCATGTTCTCCGCAAGATAGGCGTTGATCAGGGTCGAGAAAAGGACGCGGTTTTCGGGGAAGAGATCAATGGCCTTGATCAGGATTTCCCTGGCTTGTTCGGTTTTCCCCTCTCGCCAGAATGAATTGGCCAGTTCCATACTTAAAAAAGGCGATGGATCCAGTTGGAGCGCATCTTGAAGTGCTTGGCGGGATTCGTTGGGCCGGCCTTCGCGTTCGAACTCATGGGCCAAAAGATACGAGTAGGCAGCCATGGCGCTGTCCTTGAGTTCTTCTTCCGGTTCCAAGATGGGCCCGGAAAACAGGGGTTCGAAAGGAGGAGCTGTTTTTGGCGCGCAGGCCGGCAGGGCGAGGGACAGCCAGATCAAGATCAGCAGCAGGGCGCGTTGTGGCGATGGTTTGTGCTTGGACACCTGGAATGGCCCTTATTGCGTATTGTTTTGTTCTTGGGATGAACAGTGTTGTTGCAGTATCGTGTATAGACGATGACCAAGAAGAAGACCCAGTTCAATGAATTCCGGACCAAAGGTACGACCGATTTCGGTCCGGAAGGTGTTGGCAATGCCTCGGATTTTTTCGATGCCTTCCGGATACTTGAATAGAATTTGGGGCAGGCCCCATTCTTCGTAATCGCAGATTTCCCAGAGGGTGGTTCCGAAATTATCCGGGCCCCACCGAAATTTGTCGGCATCATATAAGGCCGCGGACAGCAGCTCCTTCTGGGGGTCGTCCGTGGATTGTGCTGTTTGAAAGGCCTCGTGGTTGCGAATTGCAAAGACGACCATTTCCCTTTCATAATCAGAAAGAGGATAGTCGTTCAAAATGCGGGATGCAAGCTCTCCTCCTCGCTGAGCGTGGTTTGGCTCCAGTCTGCAGGTGTCATGCATCAGTCCGCTCATTTGAACCAAAATACTCAACCTGCGCGCATGATCCATGCCCCAGGGACGAGCTTCTACCAGGACGATGGTACTGGCATCCAGGGCCACCTTTTTGGCATGGTCAACACCATGGCCGTATTTATCGTTCAGGAAGGGAAGAACGTCTTCCCGGCAGCGAGCGACCAAAGGATGGTCAAAAAAGAGTTCTCTGGAAAAAGCCAGCTCCGGGGAAAAGCGTGCATAAAAAGCCGGAAGATTTTGGTTGTCTGCTAGACTCTTGGCTTCCAGTTTAATCTTTTCCAGTGCCTTAAGATTGGGCATCACTTCCCTCCCGTGTCGGCGTCTCCAGGTTCTCGGAAAAATTATTTCGGATTTTTTGAATCAAACGGGCTTCTATCTGCCGGACACGTTCGCGGGTGATATTGTATTTTTCACCAATTTCTCGGAGCGTAACGGGGTCTTCGGTCATCAGCCTTTGCTCCAGGACATCCCGTTCCTTTTCATTCAGCAGCGGCAGCATTTTCGTGATTTGTTGTTTCAACATTCGCACCATTTGTTCCTCAGCCAGAAGATCTTCCACCGGGGTGTCCTGGGCGGGAAGCATTTCCATGCGAGTCATGGAGGTATCCTCGGAAAAAGGGGCGTCCAGAGAGAGATCCGTGCTGCCCAGGCGCTGGTCCATTTCCGTGACCTCTTGTTCGCTGACGTCCAGCCTTTTGGAGAGAGACCCGGCGTCGGCCACGAACCCCTGGCTCAAGAGGCGTTGACGCTCCTTGCTGAGATTATAGAAAAGCTTGCGCTGAGCCTGGGTTGTGCCGACCTTGACCATTCGCCAGTTGTCCATGATGAATTTCAAGATATAGGCCTTGATCCAAAAAGAGGCATAATAGGAAAACTTTATTCCCCGGTCAGGATCAAACTTTTGCAGAGCCTTCATCAGGCCGACGTTGCCTTCCTGGATCAAGTCCTGGATGTTTTGCATCCAACTGCGCTGGAAATCCATGGCGATTTTAACCACAAGACGCAGGTGAGAGGAGATCAACCGGAAGGCCGCCTTGGCATCGTTTTCTTCCCGGTAGCGGCGAATCAGGCCAAATTCTTCGTCGGGTTGAAGCATGGGGAAGGCATTGATTTCCCGCAGATAGAGATGCAAAGAATCCCGGATTGCCGGCGTAGCCGGAAGACTCGGGAATTCTGGCTGGTCGGCCTCTGCCGTCATTGCGCTGGGGGCTTGCGTCTCTGCGAAGATTTCTGTTTCTTCTTTGGTCTGGCTGTCTGGGGTGGTTTCGTCGGCCATGCCGTTATCCATGATGATCCTTCGGAAGAAATCAAAAAAAGTTTGATGCAAAACCGTTCAACTTCGGTCCAGATGGAGGCCGGTAAACTAGGACCCCGCCTGGACGGGGAAATCTGGAATAAAAGCTCTGGAAAAAAGAGCCCATCGCCGATCAGACAACGGGTCATAATAATCCAGAAGACCAAGCATTCATTGCATGACCAGCCCCATGAACAGACATGAAAAGCTATCCGCCGGGCACTTGCAACGACCATATATTTTTTGTTTGTCCTTTTCAATGATTTTCAGTAAGTGCTTCTTTTTTAACGACTCAGACGCGGTTTGCTGGAGTCGATCATTCTTCATTCATTTGCCCGGCGGGAGCATTCAAGATGTCCAACACGTTGCGCACCTTCATGCGCAAGAAACGCTTACTGATATTTGACGGAGCCATGGGTACCCAGCTTCAGGCCCGGGGCTTGAAGCCCGGACAATCCCCCGAGGTCTTCGGCGACCATTTTCCCGAGGTCATTGCCAAAATCCATGCGGATTATCTTCAGGCCGGCGCCAGGATCTTGACCACGAATACCTTCGGGGGAAGCGGGTTCAAGTTGCCGGGATCCCTTGATTCTTTGAGATTTAACAGGAAAATGGCCCAGATCGCCCGCGGGGTTGCCAAAGACAAGGCTTTTGTGGCCGGCAGCGTCGGCCCCTCAGGAGAATTGCTCGCTCCGTTGGGCAAGGTCGGCTTCAAAGATATGGTGGATGCCTTTACCCAGCAGATTACCGGATTGGTTCAGGGCGGGGCCGACCTGATTTTGGCCGAAACCCAGTTCGACCTCGGGGAACTGCGGGCCATTGTAGTCGCGGCACGCCACGTTTGCGATCTTCCCGTGGCCGTTTCCATGACCTTTGAGTCTTCCACAAGTCTGACCGGGACCCCGCCGTTGATCTTTTTGGACAGCATGCAGAACATGGGCGTGGATCTCATCGGAACCAATTGCAGTCTTGGCCCCGAAGGCCTTGAGCAAGTCATTCGGGCCATGCGCCCTCGCGCTTCAACGCCCTTGATCGTGCAGCCCAACGCAGGACTGCCCGTGCTGGAAGACGGGTGCACCGTGTTTCCGCTTGGTCCCCGGGAATTCGCCGAGCGCATGATTCGCTTTCCGCCTCTCGGGGTCCAGGCGCTGGGGGGATGCTGCGGCACCGGGCCGGAACATATTCGAGCATTGACCCAGGCTTTGAATTCCATCAAGTTTTCCCGGCCTGAAGCTGATCCCGGTCCTGATCTTGTGCTTACTTCTCGAAGCGAATCAGTCTGTTTAGGTCCGTTTGAGCCAGTGGTGATCATCGGTGAACGGATCAATCCCACGGGAAAAAAGGCTTTGACTGCCCAATTCCAAGCCGGAGAGCAGACCTTGGCCATGCAGATGGCCGCTGAACAGGTGGATCAAGGTGCCAGGGTTCTGGATGTTAACGTGGGCGCGCCCATGGTCAAAGAGGAGACGTTGCTGCCGGAGTTGATTGCTTCGTTGTCGGTACGGCATGCCGTGCCGCTCAGCCTCGACTCCAGCCGGGTGGAGGCCATTGCCGCCGGACTGGAGCGTTATCCGGGCTCGGCCTTGGTCAATTCCATCAGCGGGGAGCAGGGGCGACTGGAAGCATTGGGACCCCTATGCAGGCAATTCGGAGCTCCATTCATCCTGTTGCCTCTGGCCGGCCGGGATTTGCCGGAAACGGCCTTACAACGCCTTAAAATTATAGAAATTTTACTTCGGCAAGCCGAGGATTATGGCATACCCCGGAGGTTGATGCTGGTGGATGCCTTGGCCCTGACGGTTTCTTCCAAGCCTGAATCCGCAAAGCAGTGTTTGCTGACAATCCGGGCCTGTCGGGAAGAGTGGGGTTTGCCCACGGTACTCGGGCTGTCCAATATCTCTTTTGGACTGCCTGCGCGGGAATTGCTGAACAGTACGTTTTTGGCCATGGCCATGGCCCAGGGGTTGTGTGCCGTCATTGCCCATCCCGGCGCCGTAAGAGTACGCGAAAGCATTGCGGCCGCGGAGGTGTTGCTGGCCCGGGATGCGCAGGCCAGCACCTTTGTCCGCGATTATGCAGGCTGGACGTCCGGACAATCCGGAGGTTTAGTCGCTTCCGCATCCGCGGCAAAGGCTTCTCCCCGGCAGACGTTGACGCTCCATGAGGCAGTGCTTCAGGGGGATAAGGACCGCGTTCTTGAGTTGCTGCAAGCTGAAATGGATCGTGGAGAATCAGCCGGGTTGATCCTGGATCGAGACTTGATTCCAGCAATCATGGAGGTTGGTCGCCGCTATGAGCGTCGCGAGTTTTTTCTGCCACAGCTGATTCTTTCAGCTGAAACCATGCAACGGGCTTTTGACCGGCTGACGCCTTTTCTCCAGCGAGAACCCGGTGTCAAGGGCCGGGGGAGCGTGGTCATGGCCACTGTGGAGGGCGATATTCATGATATCGGCAAGAACATCGTCTGCCTGATGCTGCGCAATCTTGGCTTCACAGTGCATGACTTGGGCAAGGATGTTCCAGCCGAAACCATTGTTGCCGCGGCCCATGAGCACCATGCCGGATTGATAGGCCTGTCCGCGTTGATGACGACAACCATGGTACGCATGGAGGATACCATCAAGCTGGTGCGAGAGCGGGGCATCAAGGCGAAGGTCATGGTCGGAGGCGCCGTGGTCACCCAACGCTTCGCCGATGCAATCGGTGCGGACGGGTATGCCCCGGACGCCGTTGCGGCCACGAGGTTGGCCGCTGCTCTGCTAAACAAAGCGGATCGGAAACAGGAGGCGTCAACGTGACTTTTTTTCTCTCCACGTGTAAAGTTTATGGCGATGAACAAGAACACTTTTCAGGCCTGCCGCGTCAAGCGAGGGATCATGAACCGTCTACTCTGCACTTTTTTCCTGTTGGGCATTGCCCTGGGTTGCTCTGTTTCCGTTATGGCGCAAATTCCGCCGGTTCTCGATCAAACAGGATATACAACGCTTCTGGAAGAGAACAAGGGAAAAGTCGTGGCGGTTGATTTCTGGGCCTCATGGTGCGGTCCTTGCCGCAAGAAGGTTTCCGAGTTGAACAAATGCCGGCAAGCCTTTTCCGAGGAGCAGGTGACAGTTATCGGCATTTCTTTGGATTTCAACCCGGACGCATTGACGCGATTCTTGGCGGCCAACCCTGTTCAGTACCCCGTTTATTGGGCCGAGGAAAACCTGGCCGCTCAGCTGGAGGTGCAGGCGATCCCCTTGTTGTTCATTTATGACGCACGGGGACGAAAAGTGCATACCGAGGAGGGATTGTCTTCCCAGGAGAGCATATGCACGATCATCAATCATCAACTCAACCCCTGATGAATGTTGCTTCCCCAATTTATGTGCGCAAGGCGCGTATTGCGAATGTGCGCGCCATCCATGCGCTGCTCATGGATTGTTCCAAGCAGGGGTTGCTGTTGCCGCGTTCATACAACCAGCTTTACAGTCATTTGAGGGATTTTTTCGTCCTGAGTCAGGACCAAGGGAGTTCCATCCAAGGGTGTTGCGCCCTGAGCATTGCCTGGGAGGATCTGGCCGAGGTTCGCTCCCTGGCCATTGCCCCGGAGTTGCGCGGCCAGGGATGGGGTCGACGGCTGGTGGAAGCGTGTTTGAGCGATGCGATTACTTTGGGTATTTTTAGAGTATTCACCTTGACCTATCAGGCGCATTTTTTTGAACGCCTCGGTTTTAAAGTGGTCAGCAAGGAGAGCCTGCCTCAGAAAGTCTGGGCCGACTGCCTGCACTGCCCAAAATTTCCGGATTGCGATGAAATTGCAATGTGTATTGAAATGTAGTCAACACGTCTTGCATTTTCAAAGGGAAGGGGTGATGACGCGATTCCCGTTGAACTCCAATGATGGCATTGTTCTTGAAGATGGAAAAATATGAGCTCCAACTTGAAGATAGTCATTGACAGCAAGGCCATTGCCCAGCGGGTCCGTGAACTGGGCGCAGCCATTTCCGATCATTACCGGGCCGAACCATTGATCATGGTCTGCGTACTCAAGGGCGCGTTTATTTTTTTCGCCGACTTGGTGCGGGCCGTATCCATCGAGCCTGAGCTGGATTTTGTCCGTCTTGCCAGCTACGGCAATCAGACCATGCGCAAGGAACGGATTCTTTTCAACAAGGACATGGAATTGCCCGTAGCCGGCAAGCATGTTCTTGTGGTGGATGATATCGTAGATACGGGGCATTCCGTGCATTATCTGCTGAATGTGCTGGCCATGCGCGGGGCCAGGAGTCTGCGGGTCTGCGCCTTGGTGGATAAGCGCGAGCGGCGTCAGGTCGAGGTGGTTGTCGATTTTCCCGGATTTGTTCTTTCCAGCGGATTTGTCGTCGGCTATGGGTTGGATCATGCGGAACGGTACCGCCACCTGTCCGCGGTCCATGAGTTGATGGACAATGCAACTATGCCCCAAAGCACTTGAAGAGGAGCGACAATGATAATTCAATGCCCCAACTGCGACACAAGGTATCGCCTGGATGATGCACGGCTTGGCCAAGACGGGACGCAAGTCCGGTGCAGCCGGTGCAGCCATGTTTTTTTTGCCGCCCCTCCCAGGTCAGAGGATGATGCCGAAGTTGTTCAGGATTCGGAATTTGATTGGCTCAAGGACATGAATGTGGCCGGTGGTTCGGAGCCCCAAGAAACTTCGGAGCAGAACACTGTTCAAGATACCGGCTATGAAACAAAGGATGGAAACATCACCCTGGAAATCCAATCTTCGGAGCAGCCACGCACCAGGGCCGTGACCTGGGCCGCGGTGGCCATTGCCCTGATCAGCTTGGCGCTGGGAGCGCTGCTCTATTTCCCTGATGCCAGGGATTATATTCGCTCCTGGTTTACCTCAGCCGAACCGGAAATGCCGATTCAAGAACCCGAGGTTCTCGCGGGCGATCAGGTCAGCCAGATTTCCCTGCAGAACGTGCGGCAATATTTTGTAAGCAATGAAAAAATCGGCCAATTGTTCGTTGTTGAGGGCAAGGCGCGTAATGATTTTCCCACGGCCATGGAGTTGATCAAGATTGAGGCCAATCTTTTTGACGAGCAAGGCGAAGTTGTGGAGCGCAAGGAGTTTCTGGCTGGAAATACAGTGTCTCTTTTTCAGTTGCAGATTCTTTCACAGGAAGAGCTTGAAGCCGCGTTGCAGGCCAAGGTCGGCATCCTGTCCAACAACACCAATCTGCGTCCGGGCATGGACGTGCCCTTCATGGTGGTTTTTCCCAATCCGCCGGAAAGCGTCCAGGAATACGGCTTGAAGGTGATCGAGGCCCAGCATCCGCCGCAATAGATGAAAGCCCGTCATGTCTATGTCTGTGCCTCCTGCGGCGCGCAATCGCCGCGCTGGCAGGGGCAGTGCCCGCAATGCAGGGAATGGAACACCTTGCATGAGGAGGTGCGAAGCGCCTCACACGCACCCCATCCCCGCTCAGCAACCTCACCCGTCGCGCTTGCTCACGCTGATCAGCATTCATCCATAGCCTGGAGTACGGGCTTGACAGTCTTGGACGAACTGCTCGGCCAGGGGGTGATGCCGGGTTCTTCCATCCTGCTGGGCGGAGAGCCGGGCATTGGCAAGTCCACGTTGCTTTTGCAATTGACCGCCCAGGCCGCCCAGGCCGGCCGCAAGGCGCTGTATGTGTCCGGTGAGGAGTCTCTGGGCCAGATCAAGGCTCGGGCGCAGCGCCTGGATGTCTTGGTGGACGGTCTGGAAGCCCTGGCAAGCAGCCGGATGGAGGATGTTCTGTCGGTGTTGTTGCAGTCGTCCGGTCGACCGGATGTGGTGGTGGTGGATTCCGTACAGACCTTGGTCTCGGAGGAACTGGACGCCTTGCCCGGCAGCGTAAGCCAGGTCCGGGCCGTGTCCGCGAAGCTTTGTGAGGTGTGCAAGGCGGGCGGCATCTGCCTGATATTGGTCGGACATGTGACCAAGGATGGGGCTATTGCCGGGCCGAAGCTGCTGGAGCACATGGTGGATACGGTCCTGGCCCTGGAAGGCGATCGGCAGCATATGTTCCGGCTCCTGCGCGTGCAAAAGAACCGTTTTGGCCCGAGCAATGAAATGCTGGTCTTTCAGATGGAGCAGAAAGGCCTAAAGGTGGTGGCGGACCCCTCCACCTATTTTCTGGGAGATCGTGATCCCACGCTCAGCGGTACGGCCCTGGTCATGGCCCTGGACGGCCACCGGCCCTTTGCCGTGGAGGTCCAGGCTTTGGCCACCAAGAGCTTTCTGGCCATGCCCCGGCGAACGGTCCTTGGATTTGACGCCAACCGCCTGCACCTGCTTCTGGCCGTCCTGGAAAAGCGGTTGCGTCTGCCCCTGGGGCAGTTCGACATCTACACCAAGATCGGCGGCGGACTGCGCCTGCAGGATCCGGGACTGGACCTGGGGGTGGTGGCTGCTGTTTTGTCGTCGTTTCTGGACCGGCCCTTGCCGGAAAGGGCCGTATTCTGGGGCGAGGTGGATCTCAACGGCCAGATCAGGCCGGTTCTGGGTCAGGATATCCGTCGTCGCCAGGCCGAGCGACTGGGATACGGCCCTTTGCTGACAAGCCGCGGCCAGGACGGCTCCCAGGGCATCGTCCATGTTCAAGATCTGGCCAGAAAGCTGTTCGGTAATTTTTCGGCATGATCTGGCCGTTTATTTTGGGCAGGGCAGGGATTGCAGCCAGTTATTGTTCCACATTCCAACATGGTTGGCCATGTCGCAGGCCAGGACGGTCATGATGGAAAAAGCAGGCTCTTCGGGCAGGCGCCGATGGTGGTGGGCCACTATAAAGTCCCGCCTGGGCCGCGGTTCCATGCGTCCGGAATGCTCCATGACCCAGATGCGCTGGCCCCCCCGCACTTCGTAGATTTCCAAAGACAGTCCCAGGCTTGTTGTTCCCTTGGACCCGCCGCTTAAGAAATACGGCACTTCCCCGCGGACGATCAGATCCACGTCCTTGGATCTGGCCAGGGCCAGGGCGCGAGCCAGGCCGGGCCAAATAGTTTCGTCCTCGTACAGGAAGGTTGGAAAAACTTGAGCCTGATTCCATGTCTGCCAGAACACCCTGCCAAGGGCTCGGCCCAGGATGAGGGGTTTGTCCATGGGCTGGGTGACCTGGAAGGGAAAGAGCATGGCCGTCATGGCAGAGGCGGGAGCATCGGCCGGATGCACAGAGACGATCGGTTCGTTGCGAAAAACCGGAGCGTCGGTATACACCTCCTGGGGGCCGATCCTGGGTTCCCAATGGTCCTGGGGTTTGAAATACCCGCAGGCGCCAACGGCGAGCATGATCAGGGTCAGGAGCAAAACCGTGATCTGGTCAAATGTTTTGGTCAGCATGGGCGGTCCTGCGTGCGGTTTGGAGTGCATAGCTATTGCGGCAAGGATGAGGCCGTGGGTGCTTCCTTGACCGCTTCCAAAAGATGTTCCCGGGATTCGATCAGGCTTTCGCGGAGCTGAAGTCGTTTTTCCGGTGAAACAAGGCGAAAGTTGGGGCGTTCGATAATTTCTTCCAGCACCTGCATTTCCTGCTCAATCTTGCGCAATCTGTTTCGGAATTTTGGCTCGTCGATCCAGAATCGGTCCACGGCTTCCGCCAATGCGCGGATTTCTCTTGAAAGCTCGCGCAGGGCCTTGGGATCGGTCTGTTTGGCCACACTTCGATAGTCTTGATAATTGGTCCACAGTTTTTTGAGCCTTTTGAACATGCGATCAACTCCCAGCTAATTGAAGGCACTGGTTGATTAAAATGTCATTGCGCCGTTGCGCTGCGCCATGGTCAGAACCAGGATCAACAACAGTCCGAAAGGAATAAGGGGCAGAAGCATGGCCAGCAGAACCTTTCCCGTTGTGCTCCGGTGGATGTGTTTGTACCCCAGAAACGTTACGATCAAAGACCAGATCGCACCGATCAAAGGTCCGATCATGGGGACCAGAACCATGACCATGGGGGCGCTGCCGTAGGTCAAGGCCCGAAACGTGCCTTCAAAGCCTCGCGTGGCCACTCCCACAAGGTGCAGGCAGGCATGGACCAAAGCGGCCATGAGATACAACATCATGATTAAGAGAAGCGGATAGACCACCAGAAGCATTACTGCGCTGATGCCTGCAAGACCTGCTTCGCTGGTGGCGTTGGCGCCCACCCCGGTCATGTCCCACAGCAGTTGCATGACTATTTGAAATTCGGCGATGAGCAGATAGAATATCAACGGCTTGATCTGGCCGTTGCCCACGGGCATGGACCGGAAAAAGGCGGCCGGCTGGAGCATGGCCCGCTTGATGGTTTCCCAAAGGCCGGGGAAAAAACCGTATTTATCCAGGTGTTCCCAGGGGACATCAATCTCAGCGAAGGTTGAAGCGTCCCCTGAAGGGCTTGTCCGGTGCTGCTTGTCCTGATGCGGCTGGCCCAATGCCGCCAGTTTGTCCCAGAATTCCTCGCCATTGTCCTGCTTGGTCTCGGGTTTATTGTGTGTCAGGGATGGCTGAGGCTCTTTTTCACTCGACTGCTTTGGTACGGATGTATTATCAGGCCCAGTTTCTGCGTCAACGGTCGCATCGGTCGCAATGCCCTCGGTGAGTTCGCGAAAACGAAATTTATGTTTGCATTTCGGGCAGGTGGCTATTTCCGCACGAGCGGGGATCTTTTCATCCGGAATGATTCTGGTGAAATTGCATTGGGGACAAATGATTTCCATAAGATTCCTCGCGGACTGAATGGATGACGGCTGTATCCTTTTCTAGTCCTTCCAGCGGCGAGAATCAAGGCGGCATGTCAGTCCCCGTGCATCGCGGGCCGCAAGGCACGTGCAGCCGGGTTTTCAGCTGGCCATGCTTTCATGCGCCGCAAGACGCCCGGGGTCCATTGTTGAGGAAATGGGGGCTTGGTTGATTTCCGCAAAAGCGGATTTCAGTCCGGCAAGGATGGTAACCACTTCGTCTATCAGTTTGGGCTCAAGTTTCAAATTGGCCTGAAGCAGGCGGGTGTTGCAGTAGAAATAGAGCTTGTGCAGGTTGTCGCCGAGTTCGCCGCCTTTTTGCGTGTTCAGGCTGGCATCCAGTTCGGAGATGATGTCCATGGCTTTGGAGATGAGAATGCCCTTGGCCTCCACATCCCGTTCCGTTATTTTGACCTTGGCTTGCTTCAGGAAATTGATCGCCCCCTCATACAGCAAGACCACCACATCGCCCGGTTTGGTGGTGGTTACCTGGGTCTGGAGATAGGCGCGGGCCGCGTTATACATGCAAAAGTCTCCTGGTGTGCGCGTGTTTGACAGTGCTATTTGCTGCTGTCGGATTTGAGCTGCCCCAGCTGGGAGTTGATGGATTCGCCTAAGGAATCGTAGTATTTGAGCAACGCCTCCAGGCGGGCAAAACGGTCGCGCAGGTCCTGTTCATAACGTTCCACCCGGCGTTCCTCGTATTCGATTTTGCGGTCAATGCTTTCGGTGATGTCCTTGTAATTGTCCTTGATGATATGCAGCGGTCCGGTGGATGTGCTGGTCAGATCCTTCAATGCGTCCGCCATTTCCGTGGCCTTGCCCAGTTTTAAAAAGACCTTTCCTTCAAAGGTTCCGTCGGCGAGATTGTCGATCTTGACCGCCAAGCCGGCCTCGGGATTGCCGCTTCGACCTGTGATTTCGTCAGTATCGCTGATGTCGGCCGGGTTGCCGTTGATGGTCGCGGAAGTGACCACCCCCCCGCTGACCGTATACTTCACTGTATATTCCCCGGCCTTGGTCACTCCGTTTACGCTGGAGTAGTAGCGGAAGTCCGAGGAATTGCTGGTACCGATATAATCCGCGGCAAAGAGCTGCGCCAGTTCATCCGGGCGGTTCTTGAGGGCATGATCCAGAATCTCTTCGTCCAGCTTGAGCAGACCGAAGCTGGGCGAACCCTCGGCCGAGTCCGTGGTGATGCCGACCATGCCCAGGGAGCTGAACACGTCGTTGTCCACGTCGAATCCGAGGCCCTTGACCGCCAGGATGGACTTGAGACGGGAGTCGACCATCTGGATGCCGTAATTGCCCGTCAAGATGGAACCTCGGCTTTCGCCGACGACCTGGGTCAACTCCTTGATCTTGGAGCGCACTTCATTCACCTGGTCGACGAATTCCCGGACATTGTCCTTGACCGCCTCTTCATCCACGGCAATGTTCAGCGTAACCGTGCCGATATCGCGCAGGCTGATTGTCACGCCTTCAAGCAGATCGGAGATGGTGTTGGTGGAACGTTCAATCCAATCAGCGCCTGGCGGGTATCCATCCACTTTGATCTGCGAGTTCTGGGCCGTCTGGGAGGTGATGAAATCATCGGTCCCGTACCCGGAAACAGTTGTTGTGGCGGCAATGGTGACGTCTTTTCCCTCTCCCAGGTCCATGCCGCGCAATTGCAGGATGTGGGCGTTGTCCCCGGTTTTGATGATGGACGCCCGGACTCCGGGATTGTCCGGATCCGTGTTGATCAGGTTGCGCAGTCCTTCAAGTGTGGTTCCGGCCGGCACGCTGATGCTGATGGTGGAGCCGCCGGCATAGGAATAATCAAAGAGCTGGGCGGTGCTGCCGGTGATGTCCGTCTTGGTCGAAGTTTGCGTGGTGGTGCCCGCCAGAATATGGGCCTGGGCCAGCTGGTTGACCTCGATCCGGTGCGTGCCCACCTGGGCCTTGTCGTCGGCCGTGGCCGACAGCACGTTCTGATCGGTGCTCTCCGCGTCTTTCACCAGGAATTTGCTCATGGTGTTTATGTTCTGGAGATTGGTGCGCAACGAAAGAAGTTTGGCGTTCAGTTCTTGCAGCCCTGTTTTTTTCGTTTCCCATTCGGCTTTCCAGATCTCCAGGCGCGCCATGTGCCTGCGCTCCAACTGCACGAGCTTGTCCACCATGGAGGCGAAGTCCGTGCCTGAACCGAGGCCGGAAAAGGAGATCTGGCCGGAGGTGTAGGAAGAGGAGAGAAGAGCTTCTGAATCCATGAGGATGACCTTGCCGGGTAAAAATTGCAGGGATAGGGTTGTTCGTCTGTTTCAAGCAAAGTCAATGCCAAAGAAGGGGCATGTTGTTTGGCGATTGTGGGTTGCGCGGGATGAAAAAGGCCGGGCCCTTGCGGGGTCCGGCCTTTGATTACCGCTTGGTTCAGGGTTAGCCGCCGATGAGCTGCATGGCCATTCTGGGCAGGGAGTTGGCCTGGGCCAGCATGGCCACCGCCGCCTGACTGAGGATCTGGTTGCGTACGAACGCGGTCATTTCCAGGGCGATGTCCGCGTCGGAGATCCGTGATTCAGCGGCCTGGATGTTCTCGGCCTGGATCTGCAGGTTGGTGACGGTGTTGGCCAGACGGTTCTGCAGGGCGCCAAGGCTGGCCCGAATGTTGTCCTTGGACAGGATGGCATTTTCCAAGGCATCGAGTGCCCTTTGCGCTCCCTGCTGTGTGGATATGGAAAAACCTGCATTATTTTCGAGCACACCATTGGCAGAGCTATTACGATCTGCTTGGTTGCCGACGCCAAGAGCAGATGCCGTGGCCGTGCCGATGGCGATGTAATAATAATCCTCTGCGCTATTGTTGGAAGGACCGAAGTGGATTTTTAAGGGGCCGATGGAGTTCAGTCCGCTACCGTCATGACCAGGGTTCTGTGACCCCCAAAAGGCTGGATTACGTTCACCGGAAGACAAATTACCATTGAGCAGGTAGATGCCGTTGAATTTGGTGGCGTTGGCGATTCGGGTGATTTCCGAGGCCATGGCCTGGTACTCGGAGTCGATGATCAGGCGCTGGTCCGAGTTGTACGTGCCCGTGGCCGCCTGGGTGGCCAGTTCCTTCATGCGGATCAGCTTTTCGTCGATGACCTGCAGCGCGCCGTCCGCGGTCTGGATCATGGAAATGGCGTCGTTGGCGTTGCGCACGCCCTGGTTCAACGAGGCGATTTCCGCGCGCATCAGTTCGCGGATGGCCAGCCCGGCGGCGTCGTCCGCAGCGTTGTTGATGCGCAGACCCGAGGACAGCCGCTGGACAGACGTGCCCAGTTGAGCGTAGCTGCTGCTCAGGTTGCGGGCTGCGTTCATGGCCATCAGGTTGGTGTAAATGCTCAGTGACATGGGTATTCCTCCTTGCGAAATGTTGGCTTCCTTGCCTGGGCGCAGTACCGTCCTTCATGGACATGCGCCGCCCCACCGTGGTGCGGTCGCCCAGTATTTGATTACTGTATCGTCCGTTGCGGGAAATACTTTAGGGCAATGGGAGGAAAAGGAGGCGAAAAAGCTAATAAAAGACCGCATTCCCGGTTATGGACAGGAGGTGTCCATCGCGCTTTGCGTGAGCATCAGGTCTTAATGGGCGGCCTTGATCATTGGCAGGGGGTTTGTATCTGCCAAGGTGTCCGGATTTGCCCGAACAGGCACGTTTTTTTCTGAAGGTGTCCGCGGGGGTGTTTGACAATGCAGGAATGCCTTCTGGATGCGGCTGGGCATGTTGCCGTGGTCATTGAACCTTCGGTTTTAGGGCATGGGACAAGGATGGAGATTGCCTCTGATCCTTATCTGGGCAGGATTGCCGGGACTTTTACCGCCGGCATGGCAGTGTTGCAGTTTATTTTGGGCATCTTCGTCTTTCCCAAAATCCTGGTTTTGTGCATTGCAACAGGCGTTGCCTTTTTGCTCCTTTCCGCTGTTTGTTTTTCGTATCGTCACGTGGTGCATGTTGATCAGCAAAACGATGTCCTGGAGCAGCATCGCAGCATACTGTTCGTAGAACGCAACCGGGGATTTTTATTCAGTTCCTTTTACAGCGTGGGCGTGACCGTCATGGCCGGCGGTGGGGGCTTCCGGCCGTTGCCCTTGGCGTATATGGTCGAGGTGCGGGGCAGAACCCGGCTCATTTTGCCGGGCGTCCATGCCGGGCTGGACCAAGCCATGGCAAAAGCGGCAAAGTTTGCGGCGATTTTCAACCTGCCCCTTGATTCACGGGTCCGAAGAATTTTTTTGGACCGTTAGCCGTCAGGGTTTCGGGTTTTCCGAGATTCGAGACGAGAAGGACGCCTGGTCAGCCGGGCACGACCTGATAAAAACCGCCGGTTTCCAGAAGACGCACCGGGACGTCGAACAGATCGGACACGGCCTCGTCTGTCATTACGGCTTTCTTGGTCCCATCCGCCACAATGCGACCGTTTTTGAGCAGGATCACGCGATCCATTTCCGGTGGAATTTCGTGAATGTGGTGCGTGACCAGAATCATGGTTCTGTCTTGGCGCATCAATGCACGAATAATCTCCAGATATTGGAAACAGGCCTGGATATCGAGACCGGCGGTGGGTTCGTCCAGCAACAGCGCCTGGGGGTCATGGACCAAGGCGCGAGCCAGCAAAAAACGACGCTGTTGACCTGTGGACATGGTGCCGAAGGGCTTGCGGGCCAGATCGGTACAGTTCATGTCCATGATGATCTGATCGGCCCGCTGAAATTCTTCCATGGAAAAATGCTGGTGAGCATACCTGCCGATGCTGGATCGAAATCCGGTTAGCACCACGTCCCGTCCAACGACATTGTCCAGGTAGCTTTGTTGCAGGTCCTGGGAAACCATGCCCAGCCTGGAACGCAGCTCCCAGACGTTCCAATGCTCCTGGCCGAAAATGCGCAACACGGCATTCTGTCCGGGCATTGGATAGATTTCCCGGGAAAGAAGCTTTAAAAGCGTGGTTTTCCCGGCGCCATTGGGGCCAAGGATGGCGGTGTGCTGGCCGTGGTCGATGTCCAGGCACAGTTCCTTGAACACCATGGTCCGTTCCCGATACACGGTTGCGTTTTGGATATGCAAAATGTTGGTCATGGAGGCTTCATTGAGGTGTTTTGACAATGCACCGACATGGTCTTAGGTTGCTTGCAAGAAAGGTATCGCCTTGCGGAAATCCCTTTTCGTCATCGGTTCCCGGCTTTTTGTCAACTGAAGATTTCAACTGGAGGATTATTCATGCAAAAAACATCCTTGCTGATCATCGGTCAGGGCCCGGCCGGTTTGTCGGCCGCCATCTATGCGGCCAGGGCCGGTGTTCAGACCTTGGTACTGGGCTGTGCTCCCAAGGTTGCGGGGGATTATGAAATTGACAATTATTTCGGCTTTCCGGAAACCATTTCCGGCAAGGAACTGATCGATCGGGGAACAAAACAGGCCCAGCGATTCGGAGCTGAGATCCGTTGCGAACGGGTGCTCTCCATTCATCAGGGGGAGCAGGACCGTTATCACGTACGCTCCGAACATGGAGAATATGAGGCTTGCGCCATTATCCTGTCCACGGGAGTGGCCAGGGTTCGGCCCGGTATTGGCAATCTCCAGGAGTATGAAGGCCGCGGAGTATCCTATTGCGTGAGTTGTGACGGCTTTTTCCATCGGGGCAAAAAGGTCATGGTGCTTGGGGAGGGCAATTTCGCAGCGAACCAGGCATTGGAATTATTGCATTATACCAGGGAGATACGGATTTGTACGCAGGGCAAGTCCGTGGACATTGCATTGGAGTTTCAGGAAAAATTAAAACAGGCCGGGATTCCTGTGGCGGAGTCGAAGGTTGTTTCCCTCCTGGGCACTGAAGGTCTTTCCGCCGTACAATACAGTGACGGGACAGAAGAACCCATGGACGGTCTGTTCATTGCCATGGGGCAGGCATCGACTTCGGATTTTGCTGCCAGCCTCGGTTTGGTGATGCGCAAGCAGTTCGTGGAAGTGGACGCGCAGCAGCAGACGAACCTGCCCGGCATTTTTGCGGCCGGCGATTGCGTCGGCCGGTTTCTGCAAATCAGCGTAGCCGTGGGAGAAGGGGCTCTGGCTGCACGGGCTGCCATTGAGTATGTTAAAAAATTATGCGCAAAAACGAGCGATAACCCTTGACAAATTGGACGAATGCCGACTAACAAAATACTCTTTTTCAAATTCAAGAAGGGCCTATAGCTCAGTTGGCAGAGCCACCGGCTCATAACCGGCAGGTCCCAGGTTCAAATCCTGGTAGGCCCACCAAGAGGGTAATGGTGCCTCAGGCGCGTTCCTACTTACTCAAGTTTCTGCAGAACTATGATTTGCACCACATAGAGGTGTTTCACGGAGGTCCAACTCCAGGAAACACCTCTTTTTTTATCCCCGTTCGGTCTCATGCGGTCGGGTTTTCGGTCACGGCCCGCAAAAACAACGGAGCAATTCACCTGAGCGGGAAAGATCATGAATCGCGGTTTTCGGATATCCATCGTGGGGTTGCATGCGCGTTGAGGATGTGATTGCGGTCATCGAGGGGATTGCCCCGCCGGATTTCGCCGCATCCTGGGATCACGGCGGGGTGCAGGTGGCGGCGCGACGAGGTCAGGTTGAAAAGTTGGCCGTGACTCTTGATCCTGTTTTGAAATGTGTGGACCAGGCAATGGCCTGGGGCACGGACTTTCTGTTGACGCATCACCCGCTGTCCCTGAGGCCCGGTCTGCCTGATCATGTGGATGAATACCACCAAGTCTTGGGAGCGCTTTTACGCCGGAACGTTTGGCATTATGCCGCTCATACCAGCCTGGACGTACAGCCTGGCGGGCCGGTGCGTTGGCTGGCAGAACACTTGGGGTTAAAGAATCTGGCCGTATTGGAATCCACTGGTGCTTTGCGGCCGCGGTGGTTTCGGATCCTGGGGCAGGCCTCGGCCCTCGCGTCGTTATTGGATGAATTGGAACAACATTCCGGCGTTGAAATTTTCAATGCCGGACCGCAAGCCCTGGAGTTGGTTTGTTCCGCAAAAGCTGAACCCATTGTCCGGGGCGCGGTCAAATTGGACAGGGGAGGAAGCCTGTATGTGCTTTCCCAAGAGCTGGATCATCCTGTGGAAAACGTGGGATTCGGCTTTGTCGGGATGCTTCCCGAGCCGATGCGCTGGGATGCATTGGCCGCAAGCTTAAACAGGATTTTAGGACGATCGGTTTTTAGCTTGGCCGGTCCCGTGCCGGAAACAGTTCACAAGGTGGCTTGTTGCCCCGGCTCGGGCGGGTCCATGGTGCATCGCGCCAAGCAGGCAGGGGCTGATGTTTTTATCACGGGTGATCTGAAGTACCATGATGCCAGAAACGCCGAGGAACAGGGACTTATGGTCGTGGATGTGGGACACTTTATTCTTGAGGAACAGATGATGCGGTTATTTGCGGAACAGCTCAGAATAAAGCTTTCGGGTCAGGGAGTGCAGGTGGAATTTTTCCCAGGCCGGGATGCGATTGCCTTGTTTTGTGAACAGCAAGGCCGTGGCATGACGTAATCTCATGGGAATGATCTATGGAGGTGGCCATGGCCACGTGGCCTGACGCATTGAAACATCGCCGAGTACCTGTGCGAAAATAATGATCGGAAGAAAATGGGGGGAGAGACATTGAGTTTGTACTTGAAGCAGATTGAACAATTGGCGGCTTTGCAAAAAATTGACGATGAAATAATGCAGTTGAATGCATTTTTGCAAAATGCCCCCGTAGAGTTGGGACTGATGCAGGAACGAAGCCTGGAATTACAGGACAACATCAAGGAATTGGAACAAAAGATTGTTCAGGTCGCTGCTCAGCGTGATCAACTGGAGAGTGATATTGAGGATGCGAATCTGAAGATCAAGAAAAGCAAGAACAAATTGATGATGGTCAGTAATTCCAAGGAACACCAAGCCATGATCAGGGAGATCGACAACTTGGAGAAGATGAATCGAAACCGTGAAGAGGAAAAGGTTTCGGTGATGGAGGAAATGACAAGGCAGGAAGAAATTCTGAACGAGATCAAGAAAGAGCTGGCTGATTTGCAGCAGGAGGTTTCCCAGAAAAAAAAGCAGATCAACCAAAGGCTGCAATCATCCAAGGAGCGCCTGAAAATATTGCAGGACCTGCGCGGCAAGGCCGAAGAGGTCATTCCCAAGCCGATTCTCAGCCGGTATCATTTCATTCGTTCGCGTCTTTCCCAGCCGGTCGTGGTTGCCGTGGAACAGGGCATCTGCAAAGGATGCAACATCAGCATTCCTCCGCAAACCTTCAATGTTCTGCAAAAAGGGGAACAGATCCTTAGCTGCCCCAATTGTCACCGCATTATCTATTGGGCTGGTCATTTCGCGGAGGAAGAGCTGGAAAGCGTGTCGTCCTGATTTCCATCGACGAAGCCGTGGTTTTTGACCTTGGGCGCATTGATGCCTATACTAATATTTGCGGGAGTCGAGCAGGCTGTCGCCCGGCACTCACTTTGCAGGCAAGCATGCTTCTGGAAACGCGCTTCCCGGCAAGGTGAGTGCCGGGAGGAAAGTCCGGGCTCCACAGGGCGGGACGCTGGATAACGTCCAGTGGGAGCGATCCCAGGAAAGCGCCACAGAAAACAGACCGCCCGACACTCACTTTGCCGGGAAGCATGTCTCCGCGAGACGATTTTTCTCGGCAAAATGAGTGCCGGGTAAGGGTGAAACGGTGGGGTAAGAGCCCACCAGTTGCCGCGGCGACGCGGCAAGCTTGGCAAGCCCCGTTCGGAGCAAGACCAAATAGGAGGACGCGTGAGGCCGGCCCGGCCGAAGTCCTCGGGTAGGTTGCTGGAGGCAGGGAGCAATCCTTGTCCTAGAGGAATGACAGCCGCCCGACGCTCGCTTGGTCAGAACCATAAATCGCATCCTGATTTGCGGTTCTGACCAAGCGAGTGTCGGGAGACAGAACCCGGCTTATCGCTCGGCTCCCGCGCTTATTGTCAATAATGAATCATACTCCCCCCAGTACACATTTCTCAAGCCGGCCCTGGGCGATCATTCTGGCAGCGGGGCAAAGCACGCGACTGGAACAGGCCGCAGGCGGGACCAAGAAGCAGTTTCTGCCGTGGCGGGGTGAGCCCCTATTCTGGCACAGCGCGCGTGTTTTGAGCCGTGTTCCGACCATGGGCGGTTTGATTTTGGTGGTTCCGGAGGCCGACATGGCCCAGACGACCGCATGGGTTGCGGATTTCTTTGCAAAGGATTCTTTAGGCGTGCCCGTGAAAGTGGTCAGCGGTGGCATGCTTCGCCAGGACTCGGTACGCCGGGGCCTGGAGGCGCTGCCCGCGCAGTGCTCTGTGGTCGTGGTGCATGACGCGGCCAGGCCTTTTGTCAGCGCGGGTTTGATCGTCAGGCTGTTGGAGGCAGTCAAAGGTCGAACCGTGGGAGCCGTTCCCGGCCTGCCGGTTACGGACACAATCAAGCAGGTGCAAGGCGGCGTCGTTCAGACGACGATTCCCAGGGAAACGCTGCAAACCGTGCAGACACCCCAGGTTTTTTCGCGAAAAATCCTGGAGCAGGCCCATCAACGCTGCCGCGTTGAAGGTTGGACGGTCACGGACGACGCTTCCCTGCTGGAGCGCATGGGCCAGATTGTGCGGATCGTGCCGGGTGATGCGGCGAACATCAAGATCACCACGCCCGAGGATCTGGATTTTCTAATGGAGAAGTCATGCATGGACACTCACGTGCCTTGCGTGGGGATGGGTTACGACGTGCATCGCTTTGGGCCGGGCCGTCCTTTGAAGCTGGGGGGGGTGCCCTTCCCCGGCGGTCCCGAGGTGATCGCCCATTCCGACGGGGACGTGCTGCTGCACGCTTTGGCCGATGCAATCTTGGGCTGTCTGGGAAGAGGGGACATCGGAGAGATGTATCCGGACACTGACCCGAAACTGGAAGGGATCGACAGCGCTGTGCTGGTGGCCGAGGTTCTGGAGCTGGCGCATCAGGATGCGGTACAGCTGACCCATGTGGATTTGAACATCGTGGCCCAGGTGCCGAGGATCGCGCCCCGACGTGAGGAAATCCGTCGTAACGTGGCCAGACTGCTGCAATTGGATTACGCTCAGGTCAACGTCAAGGCCGGTACCGAAGAGGGACTGGGGTTTACCGGGGCCAAGCAGGGCATCAAGGCCATGGCTGTGGTCACTGGCTGGAAAAATGTTCAGCGAAAGTCGTCTGGATGAAAACGGCCTCGAAAGATACGAAACAGGCAAGACACCCATCAGCCGCCAGTGTTGCGTGGGCAACCATTCGAAAGTGAGCCGATATGCTTTTGTACAATACCCTGCTAGGAAAAAAAGAAGAATTCCTGCCGTTGCGCGAGGATCATGTCCGTCTCTATGTTTGCGGAATCACGGCCTATGACTATTGCCACATTGGGCATGCCCGATCCGCCGTGGTTTTTGACGTGTTGGTCCGCTATCTGCGTTTTAGGGGCTGGAAGGTCACATTCGTGCGCAATTTTACGGACATCGACGACAAGATCATCAAGCGCGCGGCTGCCGAGGGCCTGAGCGCCGCTGAAGTGGCTGAGAAGTATATTGCCGCCTTTTACGAGGACATGGATGCTCTGGGCATTCTCCGTGCCGATCAAGAACCCCGGGCCACGGATCACATCCCTGGGATGATTCGGTTGACCGAGAAATTGATTGAAAAGGGATATGCTTATGCCACTCCCAGAGGCGACGTGTATTTTCGGGTCAGGGCATTTGCGGAATATGGTCGTCTTTCCGGCCGGAACATCGAGGAGCTGCGCTCCGGGGCCAGGGTTGAGCCCGGCGAGCACAAGGAAGATCCCCTGGATTTCGCCTTGTGGAAGGCGGCCAAACCCAACGAACCTTTCTGGCCCAGTCCCTGGGGTTCAGGCCGGCCGGGCTGGCATCTGGAGTGTTCGGTGATGAGCGAGGATCTGTTGGGCCTGCCCTTGGATATCCATGGTGGGGGTCAGGACCTGGCTTTTCCGCATCATGAGAACGAGATGGCCCAGTCCATGGCCGCCACGGACGGAGAATTCGCCAGATTCTGGGTGCACAACGGTTTTGTTCAGGTCAATGCCGAAAAAATGTCCAAATCCCTGGGCAATTTCGTAACCATTCGGGATATTCTGGCCAATTTTCTGCCCGAGGTGCTGCGTTTTTTTCTGCTCACCAAGCATTACCGCAGTCCCCTGGACTTTTCCTTCGATTCCATGGAGGAGGCGGAAAAGGCCCTGCAGCGCATTTATCAAACCACGGCCCTATTACGGGAGCATGGGGCCCGGACCAAGTGGTCCGACGCCGTTTTGTTGCATGAACTGGAAGCTGAATTGAAAGACCTGGAGCGTGACTGGACCAAGGCCATGGAGGACGACCTGAACACCGCCGGTGCCCTGGGCCATGTTTTCAGCATGGTCCGGCTGGCCAATCGCATGTTGGAGGACAAAGGCTGGCGGAAAAGTGTCGCGAGCAAGACTCTGGGCGTGAAAATACTAGAAAATCTGCAGTGTTGGGGCCAGGCCCTGGGCCTGTTTCTGGACGATCCGCAGGCCTGGTTGACAAAACTTAAGGATATCCGGATCCGACGCAGGGGGCTGGACAAGGGGCAAGTCGAGGGGCTGCTTGCGGCCCGGGAAGATGCCCGTCGAGTTAAGGATTTCCAGCGTGCGGACACGTTGCGTCAGGTCTTGACGGACATGGGTGTGGAGGTGCGGGACACGCCCGCCGGGCAGGTCTGGGACGTGGCGTAGACAGCCAATCCCGTTGGCATTTATACGCAACGCGGAAAGACTTTGCGTATACGGGTGACGAGTCGTTACCCCGACGATCGTGAGATCGTCGAAAGGCCAACAAAAACCCGCGCTTTTCCGTTAGCTGAAACATCGAAAAATCAGGACTGATTTTTAACGTCATGTAGACGTTGAATAGGCGTGCACGGCCTGATTTTATAGGAACAAGTGAGGATCGGTAGAGGCGTCTTTGTGCATAAAAAGTCCGCTTACAACAAGAAGCGCACGTTGTTTTTCCTTAAAAATCGCACTGGATTGTAGGACAGCTTGGACTTGCGCAGTCCTTCGTCGTCCAGGTCCTGTTCGCGGTTGACGTACTCGAACCCCCGGGCCGCGCTGGCCAGGAACATGTTGTTGATGGCCTGGTAAATCCCCTTGTAGCTTGCGTGGCCCTTTTCAAAGTGGATGACCACGGTGTTTTCGGTCAAAGCCTCGGCCACGGTATAGGCCACGATCTCTCCATCCACCTCCAAGGCCCCGCCCATGAGTCCGGGGATTCCATCCCAATGTTGAAGCACGCGTCCGATGGCCGTGTTTTCTGCTTCCAGGGCGCGGGATTCAGTGCACTCCTTCCATGTGCACCATCTATGCTGCATTTCCAGGACCCGCTCCACGCAGTCCATGTCCAGGGTATGATACACTGCCTGGTAGTTGCGCTGAAATTGGCTGAGCAGATTTTTTTTTCTATGAAAGCGGTTGCCTTTGAGGTCGATGAGTTCTTGGACCGAATAGAGATAGTCCCATTGACCGCGGGCCTCGGAGGCCACGAGGCGCTCGGCGAAGCGTTCACGCCAGATGCGCGTCAACTCATCGGGCACGCGCTGAAACGGGGCGATTCGAAGCATATCAAGGTGCGTCTCCCAGTCGATGCGCTCCCAGGGGCCGATGGGCGCCCAGAATGTAAGTTCCGGCTGCTGTTGCCTGATCCAGACCAGATCGTCGGCAAAGGACCATTCCAGGTTGTATTCTTCAGCCCAACCAAAGATGTTGGCAAAGCTGTAATCTGATGCTTTCTGAGGACATTGGGCCAGGAAACGCAAGTAGCGTTCCTGATCGTGCAGGCTGATGGGGGTGAATCGAAGGTTCATGATTTTCCTGGAAAATGTTTCATTGTGTCAAAGAAAGAAGGACATTCCTGGACCAGGCAGGTGGTATCAAGGGCATCCTTCACCTGCGGGAATTGTCAACAAAGACTCCCCGCCGGCAACGCAGCCGGGGTCGAATGCAAAATTTTCCATGCGCATCATTATTGACTCTGGACTTGCTGGGTTGAACAATTCCGGATAACCTTTTTGTCCGCATGGGTTCCCATATTAGATCGACGATATTGGAATTTTTACGAGTCTTCAAGGCAAAGATTGTCATTGATCCAACCGACCATGAAAGATTTTTTTTCAAGATTATTTTTCAAGCCCTCCACCCGGGCTTTTTTTGAGCAGGTAGAAATGACAACTGAAAATTGACCCCCTGTGACAACCGAAAATTGACCCCCCCCAGCGTTGGATTTATTCCTGATTTCTGGCACCCAGCTGTCGTACTTGGGTCTGGTGGCCAGCGAAACGGAAGG
>Ga0209614_1000597_pt1 | contig 30940 bp, 35 predicted proteins | sample BlaSprsedimmetaG_FD_185484 | JGI IMG/M metagenome (GOLD analysis project Ga0209614, IMG submission 185484) | Hot spring sediment bacterial and archeal communities from California, USA to study Microbial Dark Matter (Phase II) - Blank Spring... ... | reverse complement strand
GCCTATCGCTATGCTATAATTTCTTTGACCGATAACTTCGTTCATCTTACCGCCGGCGCTGACCTGATTGCAACGCTGGCGGTTATGTTCTGTAAGGGGCTGAACGGACTATCATACTGTGCTGTGAATTGAAATAAGGAGGCACAAACCCATGAGAAACAGATACTTAAGAGGATTGGGGGCGCTGGTGGTGTTGGCGCTGACCTTGTCCGCGTTAATCCTGGTTCCGCTGACCGCCGCGCGCGAGTTGCAAACGTTCTCGCAGCAAGAGATTGGCACCAACCTGCTGGTGAACCCAGGATTAGAAGGTATTGGCCGGCCTATGGATAACCCGTCGCCCAATCCTGGTAATTGGACGCGCGACACTTTCAACGGGGCGCAGTATTCTGAGATTTTTACGCCTGAAGGGTGGGTCACCTGGTGGCAGGAAGGCGAATACGGACGGCCTGAGTGTCACGTCATTCCAAAGGAAAATCCATTCTTGAATCCGATGCGCATTTATAGCGGGTACTATGCTGCGAAGTGCTTTACGTATAGCAGAAGACAGAACGCCGGTCATTTCCAGGTGGTACGTAACCTTGCGCCTGGCACTGTCGTCGAAGCATCTTTCTACGCTCACGCCTGGTCGTGTGCTGAAGATACCGAGAGCGCTATATCCTGTGGTGATCCGTATTCTTTCTACTTTCGGGTGGGCATCGACCCCAACGGCGGCACGGACCCCTTTAGCTCTAGCATCGTCTGGAGTTCGCCTTACTACCACTATGACAAATTTGGGTTGGTTGGACCCGTGCAGGCTACCGTCGGAGGAAACGGTGCGGTAACCTTCTTTACCAACCATTATGCGAAATGGCCGAACACGCACAACGATGCGTATACGGATCATATGGTCTTGAAGGTAGTTTCACAGGGCGAGACGCCAACGCCCACGGATGAACCCCCACCACCGACTTCGGAGGCGCAGCCCACCGCCGTGGTGCCCCAAGCTACACCCACGCCACGAGAGGATGGGGCGGTCGTCCATATCGTCGTCCCCGGCGACACGATGTTCGGTCTGGCGATCCAGTACGGCGTAGACCTGGATGAGTTGCGCCGCCTCAATGCGGGTACGGTGATTGATGATTTCCTCTCTGTCGGTCAGGAAGTCATCATCTCTGGGGCACCGCTTGCTGCGCCCACAGCCGCGCCTGAAACGCAACCTGAGACGCCGTCCGACCCGGCCCCCACGGAAACACCGGCCCCCGGTGCTATTGGCAACCTACCGGCGGCACCGACCGGCGACACAGCTTCGTTGTGCGTGCTGGCCTATTTCGATGCCAATAACGATATGTTCCGCCAGGCTGAGGCCGGCGAGATGGCGCTGCCGAACGCCGAAATCACCCTTGTAGGCATGTCCGGGCCAGCAGGAACTTACACAACTGATGGGATCAGCGAACCCTACTGTTTCCAGAATCTCGAACCGGGAAATTACATTTTGCGGCATACGCCACCTGCTGGCTATAAACTTACCGACACCGGGCAGTGGAATATCCCGCTAACCGCCGGACAAGTCTCTTCGCTAAACCTGGGCTACGCAGAGGATGAGGATGCCGCTGCGGAGACTGGAATCGAGCAGGGGACCTCTGAGCCGTCTGAAACAGCCGAAAGTACCGATGATACTAAACAACCTGGCGGCATTACCAGAGTGCTCAACACGGTCTTGCGTATCACCGGCATCATTGTCCTGGTTTTGGCTATCGCTGTAGGAGTGCTCTTCTTCCTGTCGCGCCGGGCGATGTAATCACTTCAGCCAATATGATGAACAGGCCATCGAATTTTCGATGGCCTGTTCGTTGTAGCCCGATAATTTGGACTGGCTGCTGACTAGAAGCTTCTACCATTCATCATCATCATCATCGTCATCGTCACCCCATTCCAAATCGTCTTCATCCTCTTCTAGCTCATCCAGAGCGTTGTCATCATCCTCGAAATCGTAGACTGCCTCGAGTTCCAGAGGATTGACATCCACGACTTCGAGTTCAATGCCGCACGCTTCGCAGAAAATTCGATCCCACCGTTCCAGATCGGACGGGATGACCAATTTGCCATTACATTCGGGACATCGCGCCATATTCTCGCTCCTGTAAAGCTTAATTCACTTAGAACCTATCCGAAAATACCCCGTTGACGCACCTAAAACGCTCGCAAGTACAATTTCTTGATAGAGTCTTAATCTCACTTAGACTATAGCGAAAAACTGGATAATGTCAATATTTTGACTTTTCTTATGACCGTGCTAAGATTGATCATAAGCAACTTAAAATGCATTTATAATTCTATTATCGCCGCTGGCGCTATTGCTATTTATGGAGAAATTATTTATGGAGATAACGTTTATACTTCGCATTATTGGTGTCATTATTTTCGCTTCAGCAGGGGCAGCTCTCGCTATTCAGATTGTTGAAATTCCCTCAATCCCTCAAACGATTCATATCTACATCACCATCGCCGGTGGTGTCATTGGGGCACTGTTCGGTTTTCTCTTCATGCCAAGGCTGACCCTTAAGCCTTTTATCCGGCTGCGTCGCGCCATTCAACAACTCCCTGCGTCCGTCATCTTTTCTGCGGCGGTGGGGCTTTTTCTGGGGTTGGCCTTGGGTGCTATTGCTGCCTATCCTCTGTCTCTCCTGCCACGTCCTCTGGGTCAATTCCTCCCTTTCATCGTTGCAGCCGCCTTTGGCTACATCGGCTTGACGATCACCACGCTGCGCCCTGACATGCTGCAAGGTCTGCGGGGACGCATTTTTCACAACGAGGCCCAGGTTGCCGCGACTGACGAAAAGGAAGAGCAGTGTAAACCGGCGGTGCTGCTGGATACCAGTGTCATCATCGATGGCCGCATTGCCGATATCTGTCGTACCGGCTTTATCCAGGGAGAATTGGTCGTGCCGTTGTTCGTGTTGAACGAATTGCAGCACGTGGCCGACTCTGCTGATACACTCCGTCGCAACCGTGGCCGGCGCGGGCTAGAAATCCTGCGGCAGTTGCAGGACGAGTCCCCAGTGCCGGTGCGCCTCACCGATGCCGACGCGCCGAGTGTGCGCGAAGTGGACGACAAACTCATCGCCCTGGCCAAAGAGATGGGCGGCTCTATTCTCACCAATGACTACAATCTCAACCGTGTTGCCGAACTCCAGGCCGTGACTGTGCTCAATGTTAATGAGCTGGCCAACGCCGTCAAAACCGTCCTGCTCCCCGGGGAAAGTTTCACAATTCACGTCCTTCAGGCCGGGAAAGAGCAAAACCAGGGGGTAGGCTATCTTGAGGATGGCACGATGGTCGTGGTCGAAGAGGGTGAGCGCTTCATCGGTCAAACCATCGACGTGACCGTGAGTAAAATTCTCCAAACGGCAGCCGGGCGGATGATCTTTGCCCGGCCCGATAACGGTGAATGATTGGGGAGTTGGTGTGTATGGCCCTCAAAGTTTTTAATTACCTCAACCGTGAAGTCCAACGCTTCAAACCGCTGCGTCCAGAGTATGTGAGCATGTATGCCTGCGGGCCGACGGTGTACGATCACGCCCATCTCGGGCATGCCAAGACGTACATTGCTATGGACGTCATCGTACGCTATTTGCGCTATCTTGGTTACAACGTCCGCTATGTGCGCAATCTCACCGACGTCGGTCACCTGCTGGATAGCGGTGAGGATCGCATCAGCCGCGGCGCGCGCCGCGAACGTGTCGAGCCTATGGAGCTTGCTGAAACCTACATTAACAGCTTCAATGACGACATGGATGCCCTGGGCGTCATCCGCCCCAACATTGTCCCGCGTGCCACATGTCACGTCCTTGAGATCATCGGCTGGGTCGAAGATTTGCTCGGCCGTGGCTACGCATATGAGGCGGATGGCAATGTCTATTTCTCCGTTGAAAAGTTCCCGGAATACGGCAAGCTTTCCCAGCGCCGGGTCGACGAGCAACAGGCCGGGGCGCGCGTCCAGGTACGAGACGAAAAGCACCATCCCGCCGACTTCGCGCTTTGGAAACGTGCTGACCCTGAACACATCCTGCGCTGGTCCAGCCCGTGGGGCGAGGGGTATCCCGGCTGGCACATTGAGTGCTCGGTGATGGCAAATAAGTACCTGGGCACGACCTTCGACATTCACGGCGGGGGTCTGGAGAATATGTTCCCCCACAATGAGTGCGAAATCGCGCAGGCTGAAGCGCGAAACGGCGCGCCTTTCGCCAATTATTGGCTGCTCGTAGGCTCGCTTACCGTCAACGGCGTGAAGATGAGCAAAAGCCTCGGGAACTTCCTCACCATCAAGGACGCCCTCAACCTATACTCCGCTGAGGCGATCCGCTATTTCATCCTCAGTAGCCACTATCGCGGGCCGGTTGATTTCAGCCGTGATGCACTTCAGGCGGCGCAGCGCGGTGTTGGGCGTCTTCATAACACGGTATGTAAGCTCCGCTATGCCCTGCGCGATGCATCTGCGGCTGCCGGGACGGCGGTGTTAGCCAATGTCAGCAGTCTCGATGACTACCGCGAGGAATTCCAGGCGGCAATGGATGATGACTTCAATACGCCGCAAGCACTGGCGGCGTTATTTGATTTCGTCAAGGAAGTTAACCGCCACCTGGATGAGAATACGCATCACGCTATGGGGACGCTGGCCGCGATGGATCGCATCTTCCGCGATTTGGGCGGTCAGGTACTCGGCATCGTACCCGACAATCTGGAAGAGCGTGAGGGCGGGCCAACCGTCGCCGGTTTGGTAGAATATTTATTGGAACTGCGACAGGAAGCTCGCGAGGCACGGAACTGGAGCCAGGCGGATGACATTCGCAGTCGTCTGACCGAGTTGGGCATCCTTATCGAAGACGGCCCCGACGATACGACGTGGCGGTTGGCCTGACAAGGTAATGCCCGTGCGCGAGTGGCTTTTCGGGCGGCAGGCAGTTCGCGAGTCGTTGCGCGCAGGACGCAGACACCCCGCGCGTTTGCTCTTGCTCGAAGGTGCTGCCCGAGCGCCGGTCATCGACGCGATCATCGCAGCGGCGCAACAACGGCATATCCCCATCGAAAAGTGCTCGCGCCAGTTCCTCGGGCGCGTCGTCGGTCACGATGAGCACCAGGGAGTGGCGCTGGAAACCTCCGGTTATCCCTATGCTGACATCCACGCAATGCTGGACCTGGCCCACACCCGCCAGGAACCCCCGTTGCTGTTGCTGCTCGATTTGATCCAGGATGTCCACAACCTGGGCAGCTTGCTGCGCACAGCCGAAGCTGCGGGCGTTCACGGCGTTGTGATTCAAGAACGTCGCGCCGCCGGCGTGACCCCCGCCACCGTCAATACCTCCTCAGGGGCCGTAGAACACCTGCTCGTGGCGCAAGTGACCAATCTGGCGAAGGAAATTGAGCGGCTCAAGACGCGCGATGCTTCGCACCCCGATGTGTGGATTGCCGGATTGGAAGATGCGCCCGGCGCGCGGCCTTATACTGAAGTCAACATGATTCTGCCGCTGGCGATCGTCGTGGGGAACGAGGGGGCAGGGTTGCGACGCCTGGTCCGCGAGCGTTGCGACTGGCTGATGTCCATTCCTATGCGTGGGCAGATCAATTCGCTCAATGCCGCCGTCGCTGGGTCGCTGGCTCTTTATGAAGCCCAGCGCCAGCGCGCTTTATAGTTCCAACACCATCTGCACCAGGGGACGGTGCAATTTGAAGCCCACATCGTACAATGACTGCGCCAGTACTGCTTGATCGGCGATGATGGCGATCACCGGCCACGGCGCAAAACGCCGCGTTGCATGCAGCGCCTGTCCCACAATAGCCTGCGCACCAGCTTCTCCCGTTTGCGGATGTGCGAGAATATCCCAAACGTGAAACCGGCTGCGCTTGTCGGTTTTGACGCGTAAGGCCAGGCGCGCTTCCGTTTCGCCATACACCCAAGCCGCTTCGTGCTGGCCAGAAAACCGTAGACTGAGTTTTCGCTCGAAGCCGCCGTAGTTGTACTCGTTAGGCCGGATTTCGAGCACCCACTTCTGACGGCGGCTGTAGATCTCGTCAGCCAATCTCATCCAGAGGAGGCGGTCCTTTGGCTTGCTTGACCGCCACGCCAGCACTGTTTCCATCCCGTTAGGCCAGGTCACGTTTGCTGGGCGGATGAGATGGAGTTGCCGCCCTACCGCTTCAAAGCCCATGTGTTCGTACAGTCCACACGCCACGGGGTTGTCCTCGCGCACTTCCAGACCAATCCACTGCGCGCCTTGCTGCCGTGCTGCGCGAATCGCTGCTTCGACCATCGCGCGACCAATGCCCATTCCCCGGTATTCCGGGTGGACGACCACGTTGCCGATCATCTGCCCTCGGCTGCGACTCGGGAGTGCGTAGCGCAGCGAAAGATTCCCGACGATGCGTCCTTCTTCGACCCACACAAAACCGGTTGGTTCCAGGTCTGTCAGCCCGAATGGGGATAACATGCGGCGCTGCGCAGCCTGGCGCATTTGCGCCAGCATCTTCTGCCCTTGCGGGTCCAGCTCGTTCTCGAATCCAAGTGCGACTAAATCAATGATTGCCAGCGCGTCCCGCTGTGGATCCACCGGCCTGACGCCGCTGTTTGCCTTTATGTTAACCACTGTCATCTTCCTTGCAACCTGTCCCCGTGAGTTCCCAAAGTGTCTTTTCAGGCTAGCCCCCATGCCGAAGGTTACAATCCTTGCCAGGGTGGCTGATGCGTTACCAAAATTATACCATTGTGGGCGAAGTTTGCTTTGCCGCGTAGATTGCGTTAACTGCGCCTCAGTCTATAATGAGAAAGAATGAGTTGCGATGGCGCCTGATTGAGCAGAATGGCTACCAGACTAAAGACGATTAGACTAAAGACTACCGAACTGCTTTCGAGGAGGATAGCTGATGAGACGAATTCGTGTGTGGTTGTGCACAGCTTTGCTGGGAGTCCTTATCTTGACTGCATGCATTGACCCAACTCTGACTCCACAGGCTAACGACACACCGGTGGCAGACACACCCACCCCCGTTCCCCCGACAATGACGCCCTCGCCGACGCCGGAACCACAGGCGGCTTTGGTTAACGGACAGCCTATCCTTCTCGCCGATTATGAGCGCGAAATGGCCCTTTACGCAGAATCGATGGCTGCGGCGGGCCAGGATGCTTCCACTGAGGAAGGCCAGGATGCATTGGAACAGGGACGCACGCTGGTACTGGAAATGATGATCAATCAGGTCTTGATTGAGCAAGCGGCCCAGGCTGCGGGTGTCACGGTCAGCGATGAGGAACTCGACACCACCATCCAGACGCTCCGCGAGGAAACCGGGGAGGAGGCGTTCCAACAGTGGCTCGACGACCAGGGTATGTCGTTGGAGGAATTCCGCGTCCGGCTGCGCAGTGATATGATCGCCACACAGATGGCGAACCGCGCTGTCGAAGCGGTTCCCACGCACGGTGAACACATCCACGCGCGGCACATCCTCGCCGATAGTGAGGAAGAGGCGCGCCAAATCCTCAGCCAACTCCAGGCCGGTGACGATTTTGTGAGCCTGGCGCGCACCTATTCGCAGGATACCAGCACCCGTGATACCGGTGGTGATCTCGGTTTCTTCCCCCAAGGTATCCTGACCGCGCCGGAGGTGGAAGCGGCGGCTTTTGCCCTACAACCAGGACAGTTCAGTGATGTGATCCAGAGTAGCATGGGCTACCACATCGTCCAACTTGTCGAAAGAGTCCCCGATATGGAAATCGACCCAGAGAATCTGCGCCTTCTGCGCGAAAAAGCCTCGCGTGAGTGGCTGGAAAGTCTGCGCGCGACGGTAACTATCGAGCGTTTTGTTCCATCTACACCGTAGGAGAAAACCATGGGAAGCAAAGATCGATTGTTCAATACTCTGAGTTTGGTGATGCTGGCTTTGACCCTTATCACGGTCCTTTGCTACATCCTGATTGCGGTCAATCCTTACCTTCCCTTCAATCCCTTCCCGCCGTCACCTCGGCAGATCGCCGTCGTCGCCACCAACACCCCCACGCCTACGCCAGGTCGTACCCCGGTCGCGACGTGGACGCCCACCAACACGCCTACGATCACGCCGACACCGCCGGCGACGTTTACGGCGACGCCGACTCGCACGCCAACGCCTATCACACCGTCCCCCACGCAGACGAGCACGGCAACGCCGACGCCGCGTGTCACCCGTTCGCCGTGGCCCTTCACCTACGAGATCACGTACGAGACGCCGCTTTATGGCTGCAACTGGCTTGGGGTCGGTGGCACCGTCGTCGACATTGATGGCGATGACTTGCGTGGTTATCCCATTCACGTCTGGGGCGGCGGTATCGACGTCGTCGTCAACTCCGGTGACAAGCAGAATTACGGGGATTCAGGATGGGAGCAGTTCTTCCTCAACAATCCGCAGGAACTCAACGGCGTGTTCCGTGTGCAGATTCACGACAAGAACAATCCGAATCACCCGCCAGTCTCCCAAGAGATCGTTCTAAACTTCCCCGGTTTCTGCTCGCAGTCGCTGGCGAGGATTACCTTTACCAAGAATCACTAGACTAGATGATGGGAACGCTCTACATTGTTGGCACGCCCATCGGGAATCTGGAGGACATCACGCTGCGGGCGATACGCATCCTCCAGGAGGTACAACTTATTGCGGCGGAGGATACGCGCAAGGCTCGCATTTTGCTGGAGCGGCACGCGATCAAAACACCCGTGACGTCCTTTTTTGAAGGGAACGAACGTTACAAAACTGAGGCGATTCTGGAGACATTGTCTGCCAGCGATGTTGCCCTGATCTCGGAGGCCGGCATGCCCGGCATTTCCGATCCGGGCTACCCGTTGATCCAGGCCGCCATCGCGCAGCACATTCCGGTCGTCCCGGTACCCGGCCCATCGGCGCACACGGCGGCGTTGATCGTCTCAGGCCTGCCCACCGATCGTTTCTGCTTTCTGGGATTTCTGCCCCGTAAGAAGTCCGCGCGGGAGGCGCGTCTCCTGGAAGTGGCAGCGCTCCGGGCGACATTGGTGTGCTATGAAGCGCCGCATCGCTTGCCTGCGACGCTAAAAGCGCTGCACGCCGTCTTGGGCAACCGCGCCATTGCGCTGTGTCGCGAGCTGACCAAGCATTTCGAGGAGGTCTGGCGTGGCGACGTGGCGGGCGCGCTGGCCTACATCGCCGAAATTCCGCCGCGCGGTGAGTATACGCTGGTGATCGCCGGCGCGCCGGAAGATGCGGCACGATGGGACGCCGAGCAGGTACGCGCAGCCCTGGTAGACTGTATGGCGGATGGGCTTTCGCGTTCGCAGGCAGCGCGCGAAGTTGCTGCGCTCTCTGGCTGGTCCCGCCGCGACGTTTACGATTTAGAGACATAACCGCGAAGAAAGCATTAACTGGATCATCAACCAGAGGCAAACTCATGATGTTAGATACACTTCCCCATGTTGAAGCGCGCCCATACCTGCTGAAAAACAGCATTCAACACTATGCCTGGGGTACCCGTGGAAACCAGGCCTTTATCCCGAATCTCCTGGGTTTTAAACCGGAACCTGAGTTACCCTATGCTGAATTGTGGATAGGCGCTCATCCTAAAGCTCCATCCAGTGTAGTGGTCGGGGAGATGGTAATCCCTTTAGATCAATGGATTCATGCCTACCCGGTACAAATTCTGGGAAGCAAGATCGCCAACACGTTTTCAAATCAACTGCCATTTTTATTCAAGGTGTTATCTGCGAGTGAATCCTTATCCATACAAGTGCATCCCAATAAGGCACAAGCAAACGCTTTGCATCTGCGTGATCCTATCCACTATCCAGATGCTAATCATAAACCCGAGCTAGCCATTGCCCTGGATTCGCTGACGGCCTTGATGGGGATCAAGCCCTTCGCTGATATTCAAGAAACCTTAAGACGTTACCCAGAGATCGCTAATTTTATCGGCGAGAGTGTGTGTACCAGAGTCCTCAATGTGGTGACTTCAGACCCCCAAGAGCAGCGGACACTCATCCAAACCTTATTCTCAACGCTGGTCACCAATTCAATGCACTACGAAGAGGGATTAGTGCGTGCTATAGAGAAATTAGCTGAACGGCTGAGCCAATTTTCCTCTTTGGAAGAGATTGAGGTTCTCTTTCTAAGTCTTAGAGCAAAGTATACTGGGCCGGATGTGGGACTATTCGTGATGTTCTTGCTAAATTTGATTCATCTGACGGCAGGACAAGGTCTCTTTACTGATGCAGGGACTCCGCATGCCTATATAAAAGGGAATATTGTTGAATGTATGGCGAATTCCGACAATGTTGTGCGTGTTGGTTTGACGGACAAATTTACAGATCCTGAAAATTTGATCGATATCATCGATTATAGTCCTGCTCCCCTTTCTGTCTTGGGGAGTAATTCCGGTTTAGAAGAGAAGCTATATCAAACGCCTGCCTCTGAGTTTCGCGTCAGTAGACTGACACTCAATTCGTCAACAAAGCGACAAGAGACAACTGAAAATCAGCTCAAGTTATTTTTGGTGACGAAAGGTATAGCCGTTGTACGTTGGAACTCTGGTTCCGCAGATGGTAAAATGATTGTCAAGCAAGGTCAATCTATCCTGATCCCTGCTTGTCTGCGTGAATTCCACGTGAGCACGGAAGCATCGGGCGAGCTGTTTATGGTGGAAGTACCGGTTGTTGACTAAAGAACTAAAAAACCTCCGTAGCATAATAAAGCCCTTCGGACTGTAATCCAGCCCGAAGGGCTTCGCTCTTTTTGCGCAGCGGCTTTAGCCCGGCGCTTATATGCCCGCGCGTTGCGCCACGACCGTCTGCACTTCCTTGAGCAGCGTCTGCGCGCGCGCATCGATCTCGCTCAATTCGCCGAGCCAAGCGTCTTTCTGCGCCACATCGTGGATGCTGGTGGCGTTAACTAGCACATTGAGCGCCGCGCTCTGGATGCTCGCCATCGCCATCCACGCGGCAGTGGCGGCGTCGGAAGCGGCGTTGACGTTGCCTTTGCCGGCGACGAGTAGCGCGAGTTCCAGCGCTTCGAGCGACGCCCGTGCCGTCGCCAGCGGGACTTCGGTCGCGTGGATTATGGCCTCCTGGATTGCGGCATCGCGGACGCGTTGCTCTTCTTCGGTGGCCTTTGGCAGCTTGTAGGCCGCCATCACCGCGTTAAACGCGGCGCTGTCCTCATCCATAGCGATGGTGAGTGCCGCGCGCAGTTTTTCTACCTGCACGACGGCCCTGGCCATTTCGTCTTTTACATCGGCGTAACGTCGCTTGCCCACCGTCAGCCGCCCGACCATCGCCACGAGCGCCGCCGCCAATGCACCCGCCAGGGCCGCGACTGCGCCGCCGCCGGGTGTGGGGGTGTTCGCTGCCACCGCGTCGAGAAAACCGACCGGCGCGCTCTCGTCCAATGCCGCCAGCTTGTTCTCCAGGATTTGCCCTGGTTCAAACAGATCGAGTTGCAAGTGCCACTGCGCGGCATCGACCAACGCCTGCTGCGGGATCAATCCTACCAGTTCGGTATGCGTAATTGTGACACCGTAGCGTGCCGCCTCGCTGCGGATTGTTTCCACCACCCGGTGGATCGGCGTTTGCGTGAAGTCGGTCAGGTTCATCGACACCTGCGCCTGCCCTGCTACCAGTAGCCCCATCGCTTTGACGTAGCGGTAGCCGCCGTTGGAGTGACGCAGCCTCCGCGCGATCTTCCGCGCGATGCTCACGTTGTCCGTGTTGAGGTAAGCGTTGAAAGCCACCAGGAAGGGGCGCGCGCCGATGATCGTAGCCCCGGCTTTGCCCACGGCCTTGAGACCGAAGTCCGGGTCGCGGTCGGGATTCTTGCCGATCTCGGCTTTGAGCGCCTCGTACTCGCCCCGCCGCACGTCTTCGAGATTGACGCGCTCCGGGCGCAACGCCGCCTGCTCGTAGAGGTATACCGGTATGCCCAGTTCCTCGCCCACACGGCGGCCCAAATCGCGGGCCAGCGCTATGCAGTCCGCCATCGTCACGCCGCTGATGGGGATGAACGGCACCACGTCCGTCGCGCCCAACCGGGGATGCTCACCGCGATGCACGTCCAAGTCGATGAGCGTCGCTGCAGTTTTGATCCCCTGGAACGCGGCCTCCTGCACGGCGACCGGCGGCCCAACCAGCGTCACGACTGAGCGATTGTGGTCTACGTCGGATTCGACATCTAATATGCGTACTTCAGGCACAGCGCGCATCGCATCGACAATTGCCGCGATCACCTCCGGGCGCCGGCCCTCGCTAAAATTGGGGACACATTCGACTAGCGTTTTCATGTTACCACACGTGGGGGATGGGCGGTTTGGGCTTTTCTTCCGCGTCTGCCTCAGCACCCGCATCAGCGTCCGGCTCAGCACCTACCTCTGTGTTGTCGACCACTTTGGCTTCCAAATCGATGATCTGGCCTACAGGCGGTGTCCAGGTAACGGACGACGGTCGCGTGCTGGTAGATGGTTGTTCAACCTTCGGCGGTGCGGCGGTCATTTCGCTTCTCATTTCTTCGTCGTGTTCGGCGACTAAAGCTGGCGGGCAAACGTCGACGAAAAGCCGCAGGCCAATCAGAAAAACTGCCAGGTCATCCAACTGACCGAGACCTGGAACGACCATACCGGGGACAAGATCCACGGGTGAGATAACGTAAATGAGGGTGAGGATAGGGATGATCTTGGTGACAAACGGGACGCGGTCATCCCACAACAACTCCCAGGCCAGGCGGAAATGGCCGAAGAAGTCTTTCAACCATCCCAACAACGTGCCAACGTCACCGGCACGCTCAGGGTATTGCATTTTATCATCGGACATGATGCCTCCTTATGAAAGCAGTTTGACAGTCGTTAGACGCGCAGTCATTTGCAGTATCAATAAGAATTATAGTCAGGGCTGCATAAGCCGCAAATGCTGACGCACAAATTGCGTCGCAAAAATTACGCCAGACAAATTGGGTTATAATAGTACGAGAAAAATACTGAAGAGGTTGCTATGCCCTTTTTAATCGACGGACATAATGTCATCGCCGCGCTACCGGATATTGATCTGGAAGATCCGGACGATGAAGCTCAACTGGTGATGAAACTGCGTGCCTGGACCGGGCGCGAGGGACGCAAGGCCATCGTTATTTTCGACGGCGGCATTCCGGGCGGGCCTTCGCGGGTGCTTTCCTCGCCTGAAGTGCGCGTCGTCTTCGCGGCGAAACATCACAGCACAGCGGACCGCATCATCGAAGAGCGGCTGTCCTCGTTGCCCGATGCGTCCAATTGGACGGTGGTTTCTTCGGATCACGAGGTACTGGACAACGCGCGGATGGCCGGTGCCAAAACACTGTCGGCGCAGGCGTTTGTGGAACGTCTGAATCAATCGTTGGAAGTGAAGAAGGAGAAGCCGGAAGGCGTCTCGGCAGCGGAGGTCGAGATGTGGCTTGACGTTTTCGAGCCAGCGGAATCGCCGCCAGCGCCGGAGTTGTCACCTGCAGCGGAACTGCCGCCTGCGTCGGTACCTCCATCTAGCGCGCCTCCTGTTTCCAAAAAGCAGGCGCGGCGGGCAGAAGAACGTCGTCTGCTGGAGCGCGCTACACCGCAGACATCGCCAGTGCGGACGACACGCTCCGTCGGCGAGCAAATGGGGATGCCAACACCCCCACAGGTCACACGTGAGAAACCTGCCAGATACGAGGGCAAACCGACTGAAGTCTCGTCCGAAGAAGTGGAATCCTGGCTGGAAGTCTTTCACGATATGCCGGACAGCGTTCCGCCGCCCAAGCCCCGACCACGGGCAAAGCCGAGCAAACCGAAATCGCTGGTCGTGAAAAAGCACGGGGCGCTTTCCGATGAAGAGGTCGAAAGCTGGTTGGAGGTTTTTGGCGACGAGCCTGAAACGCCTACCCCTGCGCCCGAGCCGGCCTCCCAAAAGCCGGGTAAGCGCGCGCCCACGCAGGATAAATCCAAGCCCTCACAGGCCAGATTGGTCAAGCGCAAACGGAAGCTCATCCCGACGAACGATGAGAGATCAAGCGGCCTTTCGAAAGAAGACGAGGAACTGTGGCTGCGTCTATACGGTCACGGCGACCGCTAGACGGCCAGACCCGACCAATCTGCTTGGAAAATCAAACCGCGAATTTACACGAATTCTCACGAAGGAAGGCAAAATTAGTGTGGATTCGTGAAGATTCGTGGTGGAGTTTTGTCCTATCCGACCAGCTCCAGTAAATCCGCCGTAGCCGGCAGGACCAGATGCGCACCGGCCCGCCACAACTCGGCTTCTTCGCCGAAACCGCACAGCACGCCGATGGCCCACGCCCCAGCGCGCCGGCCCGAAAGAACGTCTACGGGCGTGTCACCGACCATCGCGCAAACCTCCGGCGATAGTCCCAGGTGCTCTGCGGCGTACAATACCGGTTCGGGATGCGGCTTGAGGCGTTTCGTCGTCGCCTGCGTCACGCCGAGTTTGAAGAAGCTCGTGAGGTCGTGCTGGCGCAGAAACTCCGTGGCATCGTCAGCAGAGCGCGTCGAAACGACGGCGAGTGTCGCGCGTTCGGCCAAACAGGCTAGCAGTGGCTTCACTCCTGCGATGAGACGAAACGTGGGATGGGTATGGGCGTGCATCATGCGCCGGACGCCGAAAAGCACGGCATCCATTCCTACCATATCCACCGCCGTTATCGCATAGTTCATCGGCGTCTCCCCGGCCATGACCATGCGCCGGGCCAGCCGGTGCGCGCGCTTGTCGCCGAGGAAGCGCAACCGCTGCGCCAGCCTTTCCACCGCCTGATCGTCGGTGTCCATCAGCGTGCCGTCTAAATCGAAGAACCAGCCCTGAATTTGGTCGAACGGAATCGGTACGGTTGGCATCACCTACTCCTCATCCTCTCCCGGATACAGCGATTGCAGCAGCGACTCCGCCACGGCCCGGTTGATTTTGCGGGACTGGCCCTCAGTCTCCAGCATCACGATCCCCATATCGGTCAGTTGCTCCACCAGACGTGCAGAGCGTGTGTAACCGATGCGCAGGCGGCGTTGTAGCAAGGAGACTGACGCCCGGTTTTCGGCCAGGAAAACCTCTACTGCAGTGGGTAGCAGTTCGTCCTCGAATTGGCTGGCAAGATGTGTCTCTTCCTCAAAATCGGGGAAGAGCGCCGGTTGGGCCGGCACAATCTCGTCGGCGTAGGAGGTGGCCATCGGCCCAGGGAAGTCCGCCTGCTCCGGCGATTTTCCTGGTTCCGTCGCGGTGCGCCAGAAGTGGATCAGGCGATCCAGCTCGTGGTCGGAGACAAAAGCGCCTTGCAGACGCAACGGTTGGCTGACGTCTGGTGGCATAAAGAGCATGTCGCCGCGACCGAGCAGGCGTTCGGCGCCCGGCATATCCAGGATGACGCGCGAGTCCACCGATGAGGCCACCGCAAAAGCCACCCGCGAGGGGAAGTTGGCCTTGATCAGCCCCGTCACCACGTCCACGCTGGGGCGCTGCGTGGCGATGATGAGGTGGATGCCCGTGGCGCGCGCCATCTGCGCCAGGCGGCACAGCACGCGCTCTGTTTCTTCCGGCGATTGGAGCATCAGGTCGGCCAGCTCATCCACCAGCACGGTGATGTAGGGGATGGGGGTTTCGCCCGACGTTTTGCCGATGCGCTGGTTGAAGTCCTCGATGTTGCGCGCTCCGACCTGCGCGAAGCGGCGATAGCGGCTGTCCATCTCGCGCATCACCCACTTCAGCGCGGGCACGACGCGTTCCACGTCTACGATCACCGGTGACAACAGGTGCGGGATGCCGTTGTACTGCGTCAGTTCGACCCGTTTGGGATCGACCATCAACATGCGCAGTGTGTCCGGCGTGTTTTGCAGCAACAGCGCCGCGATGACGGCGTTCACACACACCGACTTGCCCGCGCCCGTCGCGCCGGCAATGAGCATGTGCGGCATCGCGCGCAAATCCGCCGCCACCGCCTGCCCGGAGACGTCTTGCCCCAGGCCCAGGCGCAGGCGGCCCTTCAGCTTGCCGAAAGCCTCCGACTCCATAATGTCGCGCAGGGAGACCACGGACGGCTCCTCGTTGGGGACTTCGATGCCGACCAATCCCTTGCCGGGGATGGGCGCCTGGATGCGGATGCTGCGCGCGGAGAGCGCCAGCGCCAGGTCATCCGCCAGACTGGTGATCTTGCTGACTTTGACCTTGGTCGTCCGTCCGGTGCGGCTGGTGATGAAGAGCGGTTCTGTGCCAAATTGCGTGACGACCGGCCCCTGGTTGATTTCGCGCACGCGTACCGGCGCGCCCAGGCTTTCCAGCGTCTTCTCGATGCTGCGGACCTGTTTGCGGATCAGATCTTCGCTGTAGTACTGCTCGCTGCCCTCTTCCAACACATCGACGACACTCGGCAAGCGCCAGGATTGCGTCCCGACCGCCATAGAAACGTGCTCGAACTCGATGCCGCCGTTGCCGTTACCATTCGAAGGACGGGAGGCAACGTTGATATGTAACGCATCTTCCTGTTTTTTGCGCCCGCGCGCAGTTTTGGACGGCGTCGCGTCGGTCGTCCCGCCGAGAATTTTCGCACCGGTGAGTGGGCCGGTTACCGTTCTGGTATCGGGTGGGAGCGAGAGTTGCTCGTCCCACGGCGGGAGGTTCTGCTGTCCGGCTGTCCGCCGCTTTTCGCTGCGCTCGGCCAGCAAGCGAACCGCGTCGGCAGGCGAGATGCCGGCAACGAACGTCACGATGATCAACCAGGCCAGGATGAGGAGGATCGTGGTGCCGGGCTTACCGAGCGCCTTGACGCTTACATCCAGCATCAGCGCGCCGATCAATCCGCCGCCCACGCTGCCTTGCCCTAGTCGGTAGAAGTCGATCTGCGGCCACACAAAACTCACAACGAGGTGCAGCGTCATCAGAGCGATAAAGAACCCGGCGATTACGCCCACGATCTGTTCGGGGTCAATTTTGGGGAGGCGCTCCTCGAAGCGGCGCAGGATGAGCCACAATCCTAATCCGCCAAAGAACAGGGGCACGACGTACATCCCCCATCCGAACGTCTGCGCCAAGAGGGAAATCCACCATTCCGTCAGCGTGCCCTGCTGTGCCGAGATAAAGCTCAGGATTGTAAGTAAGGCCAGGAAGAACAGGATCCAGCCCACGATATCCAGTTTTTGGTCGTTGCTCAGGCGATTCCACAACGACTCGCGCGGTTTTTTGCGGGTGGTGCGTCGCCTGGATGACGACCGCCCGCGTGAGGTAGAGCGGCTGCTTGAACGTGAAGAAGTTCTTCTTTTCGTCATAATTTCTGTGTCTCGTTATCGTTTTGGTCCTAATGCGGCTTCGATGGCTTCGCCTACCGAGCGCGCCGGGATCAGGGTTAGCCCGTCGGGTGTATGCAACTGCTTGCGCTGCATGCTCCGCGGGATGATGATTTTGGTGAAGCCCAGACGGGCGACCTCGCTCATCCGTGCTTCCAACTGGCTCACCGAACGCACTTCACCGGAAAGCCCCACTTCACCGACGACGGCGACGTCTGCCGGAACGGGTTGGTCGCGCACGCTGGAGGCCAGCGCCACCGCCACGGCAAGGTCGGCAGCCGGCTCCTCGATGTGCAGGCCACCCACGACGTTGGCGAAGATGTCCTGTTCGTCCAGCCGCACTCCCACCCGGCGGGTGAGCACGGCGATGGTGAGCAACAGCCGGTTGAAGTCCAGGCCGTTGACGGTACGGCGCGGGTTGCCGAAGCTGGTGTGGCTCGCCAACGCCTGAATCTCGACCAGGAGAGGGCGCGTGCCTTCCATTGTGACGGCGATGGTCGATCCCGGCACGTTCACCATGCGCTCGGCGAGGAAGGCTTCCGAAGGGTTGGCGACTTCCACGAGGCCCTGTTCCTGCATCTCGAACACGCCCACCTCAGAGGTCGCGCCGAAACGATTTTTCACACTGCGCAGCAGCCGGTACGTGTGAAAGGGGTCGCCTTCCAAGTATAGCACTGTATCGACGATGTGCTCCAGGACCTTCGGCCCGGCAATCGCGCCTTGTTTGGTGACGTGGCCCACCACGAAGACGGGGACGCCACTCTCCTTCGCCCAGCGCTGGAATCTGACCGCGCACTCGCGTACCTGGCTGACACTGCCCGCTGCCGACGTCATCTCCTCATTGTGGGCGGTCTGGATGGAATCGACGACCAAAGCTTGTAACGCCGGTTGCATCGCGTCGGCCTGAGCGAGGATGGCGCCGGCCTCGGTTTCTGAAAGCAAGTGCAACGGATCGCCCTCGATGCTCAGGCGTCTGGCACGCATCTTGATCTGCCGGGGGGATTCTTCTCCGGAGACGTAGAGCACAGGGCGCTCGGTCGAGCCGAGTGCGGCAGCGACTTGCAGCAGTAGCGTCGATTTGCCGATCCCCGGTTCTCCACCGATCAACACGATGGAGCCTGGGACCACACCGCCACCGAGGACACGGGAAAACTCGTTCATCAGCACCGGGATGCGGTCGACTGTGCCGAGACCGACCTGGCTCAACGGCTGCGGGTGCTGCGAGAGGCCGGGTGCTGGCGTTCTTGTACCGCCACCGTCCGGCTCCAGCCGGACTTCAACCAGGGAATCCCACGCGCCGCAGTTCGGGCACTTGCCCATGTGCCGCGCGTAGCTCCAGTTGCATTGCTGGCAAACCCAGCGACTTTCCCGTTTCGCCATCTATCGCTCCTCCCTGGCCGTGCAGTCACCCTCATTATACTAGAACATACATTCTATAACAAGGGGCAAATCGAAAGACTGGGCACTTTGTACACCGAAAGGGCCAAAAGACAAATTGCCGGCGCGCCGGCTTTCGATTACTGATCCAGACCTCATTTGCTAAACGTTTGTACGCCTGTAAGATACTGAATGGCTTTAGTTTTTTATGACCGGATCAGTATATGACTTCACCGCAGCGATAAATGTGGTAAAATTCATTGGCAGGGCATTGAGTGCCAAGTGTAGTTTACTCGAAGGTTGGAGCATCAGCCGGCCGCGATAGGGTTTGACAAATTCATCGACCCAGATATAATGACTCGACAGCCGAACCTTCCAGGGGTCGGCTCATGTTTTGTATTAGGGCCTATAATCATAGGCTTGGATAAGGGAGGAAAACGTGTACGCAGTTATCAAATCAGGAGCGCACCAGTACAAGGCCAGCGTTGGTAGTGATCTCATTGTCGAGCGGCTTCCGTACCAGGTAGGCGAGCAAGTGGAATTGGATCAAGTTTATTTACTGGATGACGGCGAGCAGGTGATGGTGGGGCAGCCGACGGTCAAGGGTGCAGTGGTGCGTGCTACCGTTGTTGACGAATTTCGCGGCCCCAAAATCCGCATCTTCAAGTATCGTCCCAAGGAGCGGTATCGCCGTCGCCTGGGTCATCGCCAGACCTACATGCGGCTGCGCGTTGACGACATTGTGAAGGGAGCATAGCAATGGCACGCAAGAAGACGAGTGGTGTTAACGGTCGTGACAGTCGCGCCAAGCGGCGCGGCGTCAAGAAGTACGGTGGGGAATCCGTCGTCACCGGCAATATTATCGTGCGCCAGGTAGGGATGCGCATCAAGCCCGGCGTCAATGTGGGCATGGGCAAGGACTACACGCTTTTCGCGCTGACTGATGGACGTGTCAAGTACGACGTTGTGCATGGACGCAAGCGGGTGAACGTTGAAGGGGGTATGGCAGCATGAAGCCACAGATTCATCCCGATTGGTACCCCGAAGCGAAGGTCACCTGTGTTTGCGGTGAGGTGTGGACCATCGGCGCGACTGTGCCTGAGTTGCACACCGATGTGTGTGCTAAGTGCCACCCGTACTTCACCGGTGAACAGCGCATTGTGGACACGGAAGGTCAAGTAGATCGCTTTATGCGTCGTCTTCAGGCGCGTGAAGAGGCCCTCAAGCAGGTGGAAGAGCGCAAGGCCGCGCGTGTCTCCCCAGAACTTGCCATCGCCGAACTCGAGTTGGGCCGGCGGATGGAGAATGTGCTGGCCGATGCTGGCGTGGAGAAGGTCGGTGACGTGCTCGCCATTATGGAAGAGAAGGGCGATGACGGGCTGACCGATCTCAAGGGTCTAGGCCTCAAAGGGCTGGCCGATCTGAAAAAGAATTTACGCACACGTGGGTACGTTCTCCCAGGCGATGAGCCTGCGGAGGAACCGGCTACCGTAGCATAGTCTCATAGACGAGGCAGGGGACATCTCCTGCCTCGTTTAATTTTCTATTTTCCACGAGTTTTCTTCTCCGCGTGTTTTGCTTTTCCGCTCGATATGGTTTTCGGAAAGGACAGAGTCATACTGATCTGGTCAAAAAAACTAGAGCTGCTCAGTGTCTGATAAGCGTTGCCAATTTAGCAAAACACAACCGGAGCAGTAAATCCATAACCAGGAGCTTCGCATGAGTCAAGACCCGCACAGTGGATGGATTGAAGTGATCTGCGGTAGCATGTTCAGTGGCAAAACCGAGGAACTCATTCGCCGTCTGCGCCGGGCGCAGATTGCCCGGCAGAAAATCCAGGTCTTCAAGCCGGCCATTGATATGCGCTATACCGATAAAGCTATCGCTTCGCACAATGGCTTGCAGGCGCACGCAATCCCTGTCAACGATAGCGCGGAATTGCTGCAACACCTGGACGCTACCGCCGACGTCATTGCCATCGACGAGGTGCAGTTCTTTGACGCGGCTATCGTCGATGTGTGCAATACCCTGGCCGACCGGGGCAAGCGCGTCATCTGCGCCGGCCTGGATATGGATTTCCGCGGGGTGCCTTTTGGTCCCATTCCCCAACTGTTGGCGATTGCCGAGCAAGTGGATAAATTGCGGGCGATTTGCGTCGTCTGCGGCGCGGCTGCCAGTCGCACGCAGCGACTCATCGCCGACAAACCGGCCTACGTTGACGATCCCGTCGTCCTGGTCGGTGCCAGCGAGGTGTACGAAGCGCGTTGTCGTGCCCATCACCAGACGCCGCAACGTCCCCCTACCGAGGAGCAATAAGATGGACATTATCTTACCCAATTCTGTAGAGCGTATTTTATTGGACGAAGCCACGATCCAGCAGCGCGTCCAACAAATGGCCGATATTATCAGCACCGATTATGCCGGGCTGCGCAATGAGGAATTTCTCTTGGTCGGCGTGCTGAAAGGCTCATTTATGTTTATGGCCGATCTTGCGCGGCGGCTCACCGTGCCGCATCGCGTCGATTTCATCGCGCTTTCCAGCTACGAGGACAGCGCCGAAGCGACCGGGGCGGTGCGGATGATTATGGATACGCGCGCTGACGTTGCCCGGCGGCATATCCTGATCGTGGAAGACATCGTTGACACCGGCTATACGTTACAGTATTTGTACCGCATCTTCGGTGCGCGCCAGCCGGCCTCGCTGCGTACCGCCGTCCTCCTCAGCAAACCCGACCGGCGCGAGGTTGAAGTTGACGTAGATTATCTGGGATTCCAGATTCCCGATGTGTGGGTGGTTGGGTACGGGTTGGATTATGCAGATCGTTTCCGCACTCTGCCCTACATTGCAATGCTAAAACCGAGCGTTTACGAGCAGTAGCGCACTCCAGACTACAAAAGTCTCAGCACGTATTACGCCTTATAGACCCGTTGTTTAACGTATATAGTGGCTCAAGCAAGTACCTTGTGAGACTTTTGTAGTCTGGATTCAAAGGAGGTCACGATGTCTCTGCTTGACGATGTCAAAAAAGTGTTAATTTCCGAAGCTGAGATCCAGGAGCGGGTCGTCTCCCTGGCTGCCGAGATGAACGCGCGCTATACGGACGACGATTTGCCCATACTGATCTGCATCCTCAAGGGGGCATTTATGTTCCTCGCCGACTTTACGCGCCATCTCACTTTCCGCCATGAACTCGACTTCATGGAAATCTCCAGTTACGGGCGTGGGACAACCAGCACCGGCACCGTGCGGATTCTGTTGGACCTCGCCTCAGACGTTCAAGGGCGCAACGTCATCATCGTCGAAGATATCGTGGATACCGGCAATACGCTAACGTACATCCTGCGGAACTTTGCCGCGCGCAGGCCGGCCAGCATCCGCGTGGCAACGCTGCTCAGCAAACCGAGCCGTCGCCAGATCGAAGTGCCGGTGGATTTCATTGGCTTCGAAGTCCCGGATGAGTTCGTGATCGGTTACGGCCTCGACTTCGCCGAGCAGTACCGTAATCTTCCTTTCATTGGTGTGCTCAAGCCAGAGGTATATCAAAACTTCTGAAAAGTTGCCGCGCGCCCTAATATCGGCTATAATACCCTCTCAGTTAAGTGGGGTGTATGGATAACAAAAGGCTAAGTTTCGTCAATCTGTTAGTGTGGGGGGGCGCGGGCTTACTCCTTGTGGGGATCGTGCTAGGTGCTCTGAGTCTGGCGCCGCACATCGACGCGCTATTTCACGCGCCCGATATTGCCCAGGTGGTGACAGTGGTGGTGACGCCTACCCCAGAAGTCGTCGTTCCGCTGTTGCCTTTCGTAGAGGAGGCGCCGACCAGAAGCGTCGCTATGCCGGAGCAGTCGCTTACTCCGGAGAGCGAGTTGCCCCCCCTTCCGACGGTGACTTACGTTCCCTACACACACCCTGAAGATGCCAATCCCGTCGTCACGTATACCTTGCCGGAAGTGGATGTGGGCGTTGTCCCGGTGCGTATTTCTATCCCGGATATTGACCTGGAAGCGCCGGTTGTCCCTATTGGATGGATATACATTGAAATTGATGGCGTGACACAGCCGATATGGGATGTTCCAAACCAACGCGCGGCCGGATGGCACGAAACGTCAGCAAAGGTTGGTGTGCCGGGCAACACGGTACTAAACGGCCACAACACGTCAAGAGGCGAGGTTTTCCGCTATCTGTACAAACTTGAGACCGGCGCGACCATTCTGATTGAAGCGGAGGACGGTGCGACTTACACGTACACCGTTACCGAGAAGCTTATCCTTCCCGAAGGGGGGCAGCCTATTGAGGTACGCATCGAGAACGCACAATACGCCCTTCCCACTGCTGATGAGCGCCTGACTTTGCTGACATGCCACCCTTACGGCAGCCTGGCGTACCGGCTGGTGATCATTGCCCATCCGGTTGCGCAACCCACAACCGCACCTGCACGCATAGAAGGAGACTCGCATGAACTTGTCTTTGATTGATCACATTCGACGAAATCACGCTTTGGAACACGCTACGCTTAACCTGCTTGGCAAACGGCATCCCGGCGCACAAGCCATGGGCCTGTCCGGGCCATGGGGATTTACGATTTTCACATCACTGACCGCGGAAGAGATCGTACCGGCGGTGATGGAGGCGTTGAAACGACTCAAAGCCGGCGAGGGCGCGCTGCGTGTACATCGCAACTGTGGCACGAACACGGTGGTCACGGCGACGTTGACCACACTGGCGACGTTGTTGGGCATTCGAGGAATAAAACCGTCTTTTGGCAAACACCTGGAACGGTTGCCCCATCTCATCTTGCTTAACGTGTTGGCCTTGTTGGCGGCGCCCCCGTTGGCAGCATGGGTCCAGGGAACACTGACTACTGACTCCAATCTGGCTGACGTAGAAATTGCCTCGGTGTTCACCGATTATTACCGAGGACTGCAACGGATTCGCGTTCACACCCGCCAGGTTTGACCATGTTACACCTGCTGCACGGTGAAAATGATCTACAGCGCGAGGAAGCTCTGTCCGAAATTATCCAACAGGCAGGGCTGACGCCGGATTTGCGTGACCTCAACACGGAAGTGTTGGAAGTGCCCGTGACGGCTGCCGCGCTGCGCCGAGCCTGCAGCACGATTCCATTTCTCGGCGATGTACGCATTGTGATCGCCCGCGAACTGCTATCGCAGACCAAGGGGCGGGCCGCAAACGAGATAGATGAAATCGCCGCGTACTTGCCGGATCTACCATCCACCGCCATCCTGATCTTCTGTGAAAGCAAAGCGATTGCCGCGAAAAATCCTGCTTTGGCGCAGGCCAAAAAGCTGAACGCCAACATCCAGGCTTTTGCGGTTCCCAAAACGAAAGAGCTTTCTCGTTGGATCGTTGAGCGGACGAAAATGCACCAGGGCGCGATTGATTTCAACGCTGCTGCCCTGTTGGGACAGAATATCGGGCCTAATCTGCGCCTGCTTGATCAGGAAATCCGCAAACTGATGTTGTACTGCGGGGAGAACAACCCCATCACCGTCGAGGCTGTGAAGGTGATGGCGCCGTACATTCAAAGTGCCGATGTGATTTTCACCGTGGTGGATGCCATCGGCCAGCGCAACCCACGCGATGCAGCGCTCTACCTACACCGGTTGCTGGAGGCGGGGGAGCATCCACTGGGGATTTTTGGAATGATCGTGCGGCAGTTCCGGCTGCTGATCCAGGTGCGCTGGTTAGCCGATCGTCGAGTGCGTGAGCCAGATATTGCCAAGCGGCTGAAGCTGCATCCTTACGTCACCAAGAAAATTCGCGCGCAAGCGCAACATTTCACCCCGGAGCAATTGCGCGCGGCCTACCAGTTGCTCGCGGATAGCGACCTTTCCATCAAGCGGGGATTGCTGGAAGCCGAGGCCGCCCTCGATCTGCTGATCGTGCAACTGACGAGTTTGTAACCTCTCTCTGCATCTGCTGTGACCGGTCTCTGACCGCTCCACCGTAAGCTTGTGCGCTCGCGGGCACGATCGGGAGACCGGCCCGAGCACAAGCAAGGGTTTACACTGTGATTTGCTCGGCTTTTTCCTGCCCGAGCCAGAAGTGGTGGCGCAACACTCGCGCGGATGACCGCACCAGAATCCCGTTCACCTTGCGGTCGCCGTCGGGCAACAGCGTCGGATGAACGTAGCAGACGTTGGGTTTATCACCAAAACGGTCATGATACCGCTTCGCTGCCCGCGCCAGCGTCCCCGCCAAATCCGCCGAACCGCCATCGTGCCATAAAAGCCCTATGTCCATCATATCACCTCAATCTCTCAATCCTCAATCTCCCATCATTCCACCCGTCGCGCCAGATACCAGGCGTTCAGAGATTGGTCCTGGCACAGATCGAAGACCCCCTCCGAGCAGCGCACGCGAAAGAAGTGCCAGGCTCCTTTGCGCTTTATCTGTGTCCACGCGCGGATGACGGAGTACACGCTGTATTGCTGCCCGCGCCACATAAAGCGCTGCGGAAAATAGTTGTGTTTCCGTGCGATGAGACGGATCGGTTCACGGCGTTTTGTGAGATTGAGTATCATCGGTTGCCTCCCAAGACTTGTGCATTGATCAGGGCTGCAAAGTTCCAATCACGCTGCTTCTGCCCCTTTACACTGAGTACCTTGCCGATGGGCGCGATGTAGCGCGTCACGATCTTCTGCGCGTTGCCCGGCGTAGCGAGCCGCTTCCAGGGGGCGGGGTCCCAGGCGATATTGTCCTTGTGCCAGCCCAGGAGAAACTCGCCATTGCCTTTCCGGTGGAAGATTTTCAGCGTTGGCCCCAGCAAATCCGTCCCGATGAAGTCCATATCAGGCTCCGGTTCCGCGCCATCAGGCAGATACTTCGTCACGATCATATCGCCCTCGCTGGGCCACTCGTGAGGATGGAAGACGCGCATCGTTACTTCGTCACCCTCAAAGATGTTGACCCATTCCATACTGCTACCGACCACGCCCAGGCGGTAGACCGCGCCCGGCGTCAGTGTATCGAAGTGCGTTATCATAACGTCGCCGGTACCGGCGATGACCTGTCCTACAAATGGCACCACCGGCGATGGTTCGAAGTCCAGCCCACAGAGCGCCTTGTTGAGCAACTCGCGGTTATCTTTATGGATCAAATACCGCACCCTTTCCGCCATATCGCTCAGCGTCAACTGGAAATCGTCATCAGAGTCGGTCTGCTCACTAAGTACCTGGAGCAGTAACACCAGGCCATTTTCGTGATCAGCGTCGTAGAGGCCGTGCAGATAGTTGATCGTCTGCACGATCCGTTGCTCGCGGCTGTGGGTGCATGGCAATGCCGCCTGCCACTCGCACAGGCGTGAATCGCCGAACAGTGCGCGCAGCGCACTATCGCTGCCAAACACCTCGCACTGTGTCAACAACAGCTTTAAACGCTCGTGTACATTTCTGAAATGCGTGCCCATCGTGCTCTCCTTCCAGTTCTTAGAACCTAACCCGGGTGAAATCGTTGATGCACCAGAAACGCTCGCCAGCACAATTTTCGGATAGAGTCTTACTCTTCATCGCCGACGATCGTAAACGTTCGCGCCGGCTGCTGTGCGCCGGCCCACGGCCAAGCGTACCCCCCATCGCTGAGGGCGGGTTGCTGCACGCCGTAATTCGACAGTCCTTGTGGTGTCACAATGACCACGGGGGGCGTCGCGGTTGGCATCCGCGATGCGTGCTGCTGCATCTCGCGCCGCCAGATCACGATCCCGATCAGCAGCGTCGGCAGCATCGCTGCTACGCCGCACGCCAGCCCGATCAACAGCGCCAGCGAATCTTCGCTGAGCCGCTGTGTGACGATCACGGCGACGGCAACTGTAAAGACGACACCGATCAATGTCACAAAGCGGCCCAACCGCTTACCCAAAGGTTCTCGCGTTTCCATAATTACGATACACTCCTGTGCGCCAACACCGGCAACTGTGTCCCAAAAGAGGCGCCATTGCCGCTCAACATTCCCATCTGTTGTTTGAGGTCTTTCTCATCGATATAGGCCACCTGAAAGCGGATGGGGTTTTCTCCACCACTGACCGCCAGAAAGTCGCCGCGCCCGTTGAGGAGGTGCGCGTTCGTCCCCGCACGGCCTGAAGCGACCCTGGCATCGTCTGCCGAGACCACCCGCCCTACCAGTCGCAGCGGGAAATTCGCCCGCATCACGCTGCTGAGGATGGCGGACGAGGGATGCTGCGTCGCCGCGATAACGTGAATACCTGCCTGTCTGCCGCGTTGCACCAGGCGCGTCAACGTGTCGGCGAATGGCGCTTCGCCCTGCATCATCAGGTCGGCCAGTTCGTCGATAAGGATCACGATGCGCGAAACGGACGTGCCCCGTACCCCGTCGTTGTACGAAGCGATTGCATTCTGATTGGTGACGGGCGCTTCGCCGCGCCGGTCGCGGGACTCCATCACGCGCACCACCGAGCGCAGCGCCTCCAGCGCCTCCGGCACATCAACGATTGGCTTGCGTGTAAGGTGCGGAATGCCGTTGAACGCCGGAAATGCACGGCCCTTCGGATCGATGCACAGCATTTGCAACAGGCTCGGCGTGTGTGTAAGCGCCAGCGACGCCGCGATCGTCCGCAGCAGCGCCGACTTGCCCGACCCCGTGGTGCCGGAGACGAGGATGTGCGCCACCTCTGGCGCGGAGAGCCGTGCGAGCAAGGGCGCGCCGTCGTCGGTGAGGCCCAACATCGCCGTAGCGATCGGCAAGGGCATGGCCTCGGGCAATAGGTTGAGCAGCGTCACCGGGCGCGGGTTGGGGTTGGAGAATTCCAGGATCACGCCTTCCTTCCCCCGGTCGACGCTGAGGGTGGGGACCTGCATCGCCAGCGCCAAGTCGTCGGCCAGGCGTTTGATCGACGCGAAGCGGATGTGCGGCGCGGGGTTCAAGAAGAAGCGGATCAGCCGTGGGCCGACCGTGCCGCCCGTGACCCGTCCCGGCGTGCGATGCGCGGCGAGTACAGCCTCTACCCGGTCGGCCTGGTATTCCAAATAAGGACGAAGTGAACGCGCCATAAAAACTCCTCGAAACCACGAATCTTCACGAATAACCAGACTACAAAAGTCTTGTGCGACACCTGTTCGAGCACATACTTGCGTTGAAGAACACACCGGCAAAATGCAAATACGTGCTGAGACTTTTGTAGTCCTGGTTTGCGAACAAATGTTCTAGCACTAAGGCGAAAAAAGAACACGCCGGAGCGTGCGATGATAACATATTAGAACTTATGTTCTATATTGATTATACAGCCGGTTTTGGCCTTTGTCAAGAGCCTTTGTCCGCAAAATCTGGGAAATCTATGGTATACTTGTTACGCAAATGAGTCTCAATTGTGTAACATTTGGAGGTGAATTATGGCGATGATCGGCGTGCGCGAGTTGCGCCAACAGACTTCTGAAGTGCTGCGGAAGTTGAAAGAGGAGCGGGCAGAATACATTATCACGCACCAGGGTATCCCGGTGGCGCTGTTGTTGCCCCTTGATGAGACGACCGTGGAGCAGGCTATTGTGCAAGCCGGCAAACGCAGCGCACCTCAGGCCTGGCGAACTTATGAGCAGATCGCTGCGCGCGCACGCGACGCTTGGCCTGCGGACACAGAGACCCAGACGCTTTTGGATGAGATCCGGCGGTAGGGCGATGTTCACGCTTGACGCCAGCGTACACATCAACGCCATAAATGCTGCGGAGTCTGGAACCGCCGCGAGTCAGGCGTGCCTTCAACGCCTGGTCGAGCAACAACAGACTGTGATCTCCCCGACATTGTTGCTGGTGGAGCTTGCTGCCGCTGTTGCCCGTTCTTTGGATGATACAGCCCTGGCGCTGGAATTGACGCAGGCTGTGCGCGCTTTACCGGGCCAGATATGGGTAGCCCTGGATGATGATCTGGCGGCTGAAGCGGCGCAGTTAGGCGCGGAGGCGCGTTTGCGGGGTGCGGATGCCGTTTACGCAGCGGTGGCGCGCCGCTTTGGGACCACACTCATCACCCGCGACCGGCAACAGCTAGAACGATTGCGCGATCTCCTGCCGGTGCTGACGCCGGAAGCTTGGCTCAACCACTGAGCCTGATCCCCCGAATTTGTTCCATTCTGGAAAAAAGTCCCCAAAACCTCTTGACAACCTCAGATAATGGATGTATACTGTTATTAGGTTTGTAACACAAACCTATTGTTAATAAAAACTAGTTGGCCTTCCCTTGGAGAAAGTGCAATGCGTGAAATGTCAAGTTGAGCGCAGGGTTGGAAGCGGCAAAACGAGTTCGGAAAAACGCTGATGAGGCAAGCGACCACGCGGTCGCAGTTGGCTGAGCTTGATTCTGTTATCCTAAACAACTATGGAGGGAACAATGGAAGACTTGAAGCGTATGCGCGTCATTACAGCACACTATCGTAGTCTGCAAGGGTTGAGGATGTTGCCGTGGTTCTTGTGGGTTCTGGCATTAGGCGCAGTGAACCCTGCTATGGGTTTACCGCAAGGGCGACTCGATTATCAGTGCTTGCTCATTGTGCCCGGCCTTGCTGTGCCGTGGATGTTGTCAAGACTGATCGGTAACTATTACGATCGCGTCTTTGGTCGGGTGGAGGGCTTACCGCCGCGCAACCGTCCGGTCGAAGTGCTGGCCGGCGTCGTGTTCGTGGTTATGGCATACATCGCCTTTGTGATCGACTCGCTACAGTGGCTACCTGTAAGTATGGTGGGTCTTATTATGGCGGCGGCGTTTTTCGCTCAGTGGTGGAGGTCTGGTCGCTTTCTGGTCCACGCTCTGGCGCTCGCGGCGCTCCTGATGGTACTTTCCTTACTGCCATTGGCCGGCATTCCGGCTGACGGTCACTGGACCCGTCTTTTCGGCGGCTTTATTGTTCCGATCGTGCTCGGCGTTGTTTTGAGCATCGGCAGTGTGTTCGATCACATTGCGTTGGTGCGTAATCTCAAAGCGTTGTCGCAGGTGGAGGCATAGAAAATGCTCGAATTAAATCGCGAAGACTACAAAAGTCTCACGAGGCATCTGGTCGAGCACATAGTTGCATTAAACGATAACTTTACAAGGCGCAGTACGTGCTGAGACTTTTGTAGTCTGGCTCCGGCCTGATGCCGGCCAACAATCCAAGGAGGGAACCATGGAAGACTTGAAACGGACGCGGGTTATTACGGCAAACTATCGTGCGCTTCAGGGACTCAGGCTATTGCCGTGGCTACTGTGGTTGTTGTTGATCTTCAGCACCGACACACTCAACGCTGTAGGTCCCAGTTCGACGCAGTTCTTTAGCTATCAATGCCTGTTCATCATCCCGGGGATTGCGATCCCGTGGGCATTGTCGCGGCTGATCGCCAACTATTACACGCGCACCTTTGGACAAGTCGAGAGATTGCCACGTGATCGCCTGGTTGAATCGTTGTTCGGCATCGTCCTTATGGCCGGTATGTATGTTGCCATTCTGGTCGATGCGCAGCAACGGTTACCTGTGAGTCTATTAGGGCTTGTCGTAGCGGTCTATATGTTCGTCCAGTGGTGGACAACGGGGCGTTTTTTATCGCACACGTTGCTCTTCGCGGCGCTTTTTGTAGGACTGGCGCTGCTGCCCTTGTTTGGTCTTTTTGCAGACGGCGATTGGTTCGATCCGCGAAGACAATTGCTGTTGCTCGTGTTCATCGTCGTCGGGTGTGTCAGCGGCGTACTCAATCACGTCGCGTTGGTGCGTAACCTCAAAGCTGCGCCGCAGGTGGAACCATGACAGAAGCCTTCGAAGCTTTGGCCGGTCTGGATAAAATCGTCCACGAACCTGCCCGCCTGGCCTTGCTGACCGCGCTCTCCGCGTGCCGCAGCGCCGATTTCGTGTCCCTGCAACGCCTGACCGGACTGACGAAGGGCAATCTCTCCACGCATCTCTCCAAGCTGGAAGAAGCCGGGCTGGTGGAGATCGAGAAGCAGTTCATTGGCAAGAAGCCCAACACGCTCGTGCGGCTCACGACGGAGGGGCGTAAGGCGATTGAGGAGCACTGGCAGGCGTTGGAGCGTTTGCACCGGGATGCGAAGCAGTGGGGGGAGACAGGTAAACGGTAGACAGTAGACGGTAGACGGGGTCAGGTTGGCCGGCGGAGGGCAAACAATTTCCCAGTTTGTGCTTGCCAGGGATCGTCAGATCCCGGCGTAGCGCGCAGAAATCGGGGATCTGGCGATCCCCTCGAAGCAAGTTTGGATCTGGCGATCCCCTCGGAGCAAGTTTGGTAGGCCGTGTTGACGGTAGACGGGGTCAGGC
>Ga0209614_1000593_pt1 | contig 30974 bp, 29 predicted proteins | sample BlaSprsedimmetaG_FD_185484 | JGI IMG/M metagenome (GOLD analysis project Ga0209614, IMG submission 185484) | Hot spring sediment bacterial and archeal communities from California, USA to study Microbial Dark Matter (Phase II) - Blank Spring... ... | reverse complement strand
GATCTGGATGCTAAGGGAAAAGCCGCAAGTGGAAGACCCACGAGGGTGAAAGTACCGATGCCAGATTCAGGGGCGGAACAGTCCGTAGTAGTGGAGAAGCTCCTGTAATGGGAGTGGAGCGAAGGGACTGTGTTATCCAGTTTTGTAGGTTAGTCAACCAACTCTGTGCAGACAACCGAAAGGGAGGAACTGTGAACAGAGGGAAGGGAAGTGCTAACAGACAAAATGAGGTCGTATGAAATCTCCTTTGCATATTGGACAATGGGGATACTCTATGCGGCTGGATAATGGGAGCCGGATGAATTGAGAGGTTCAAGTCCGGTTCTGAGAGAGCCTGGGGGTGAAATCCCCCTGGGCTACTCACCAATCTTGTCCTCTTTCAATTCGCCTTCTGTTGCTGTAGGTCCAGAACACGTCACCGGCCCATGCGTACCCAGACTCCTTGACTCCATCAGTATCGAACTTCAAGTAGTAGTCGTTGTCGGTGTAGTACATGGCCTCATCTGTTCTGCTGGTTGACGGTGGTCTCAGGTGCATCGGAACGGAAGTATCCATTGACTGAACTATCGAGATGTTCGGATGAGTTACCATCCACAGGAACATAGCTCTCATTTCGGTTTCGGAAAGTGGATATTCGCCGGCTCCGCCCTGCGTGTAACCTCTGCCGGTAGCTTCGGCCATTGGTCTCCAGTTCTCGGGGTAGTTTCTGTGAAGATCGAGACCGCCAGGTCCGTCTTCTCCAATTCTACCGTCGCCATCTGAATCAATGCCTTCTGTCTGGACCAGGTAATCGCCTTTACCGGTTCCAACGTTGGTCATTACCCTGCCCAAAGGATCTATCGGATCGATTATGTAGTTGCCTTCGCCTTCGCCGACGTATATCCTCATCTGCCTTATGAAACCGTCGCCGTTCAGATCAGGTCCGTTGTCCTCGTCGAAGAGACCGTCGCCATCGTTGTCCATAGGGCGGACGGTTGATCTGAGAGTGTACGGTGTCGTAAGATACAGCTGACCTCCATCAGGGTCTCAGTGGGACGTACGTAAAACGTAAAGTTGTCAACAAGATAGCTGATTTCTTCATCTTTGCCGTATCCGTTTATCAGATCATATGCGAAGAGCATGGTTGCAGTTCTGGCCGTGACTTCACCCGCGTGCCTGTTGCCAGCAACGAACATCGCGGGCTTGTCGGTGTCCTTGCCGGTAGCCTTGTTAGTGATCGTTATCTGGTAGATGGGGATGTCGAGAAAGGACTCGCCGACGGTATAGACATCTACCAGGTCGGGAAAATCTTCGGCCCATTTAAGACACCAGTAAACAGCTTCTTCATACGTGAAGTAGTGCTCCCAATCGAAAACGCCTTCTACAAGTGGATGTGTCTCAGGATAATCAACCGAGAAATCACGCATTAGTGCAGCAGCGGGAACCTCGTCCGCTTTCGCAGTCCAGTCGAAAGTCGGAACTGTCACTGCTAGTGCGGAAACACACATCGCAACGATAGCAACAATTAATACAAGCTTAAACCTCACAATGGTCCACCTCCTTGGGTAAACACAACACAAAAGATGATTCGGAAATTTCCCTGTGTCACACTTTCTCAAATCTCTCAGTCTGTCTTTGAAACGATCACCCCCTCTGAAAAGCGGATCGACCGAAGTGACCGTCAGCCGCTTCACAAATTTGCCGGACAGAAGACTTTGAAGACTTCTATCACACGCATAGATCAGATGGTGATACTCCATTCTAAACAAAAGAGGTTCTCATGAATGAGCAATCGATATCGATATGCTCAAAGGCTAAAGGATAGCTATAAGAAGATCGGGAAAAGGTGCCCGGATTCGGCAAGAATCTACCGAAGGATGAATAAACTCTCCGCAGCACTGGCAAAGAATTCACGGTAATACTCCATCATCAAGACAAAAAATCTCAGCCAACTCGAATTCCGTGCCGATCCCCAAAATAAGTCAGGTAACTGGATAAAAATTCATGCTTTACTCAGAATTTCACCAGGGGTAAACTCCCTAAAACTATCTCTCCAGACAAAACTAACCGCCCAGGTAAGACTTCTTCACCTGTTCGTTGTTCAGTAGCTCTTCGCCCTTACCTTCAAGAACTATTCTTCCGGTTTCAAGAACATACGCGTAATCAGCTAACTTAAGGGCACCCAAAGCATTCTGTTCTATCAACAGAATGGTCTTGCCTTCCTCGTGTACCTTACGAATGACCTTGAACACTTCCCCAACAATTACAGGTGCAAGTCCAAGAGAGGGTTCGTCCAACATCAGCAGATCCGGTCTCGACATGAGAGCCCTACCTACCGCCAGCATCTGTTGTTCTCCGCCTGAAAGAGTCCCACCTTTTTGATCCTTTCTCTCTCTCAACCTTGGAAAAAGTGTGTTCACCCATTCGATGTCCTCTGCAATCTCGTCTTTATCTTTTCTCAAAAAAGCTCCTAGCATCAGGTTTTCGGTTACTGTGAGATTTGGAAATATCCTCCTACCCTCTGGGACGAGAGTCATTCCGGATTTCACGATATCGTTCGTAGGTTTGTTAGTTATGACATCGGATTTGAAGGTTATTTCTCCTTCCTTAGCCTTCTTGAGTCCGCATATACTTCTCAGCGTAGTGGACTTGCCGGCTCCATTTGCTCCAATAAGGGCTACGATTTTGCCTTCCTCAACGTTGAAAGAAATTCCCTTCAGGGCGTGAATACCTCCGTAGTATACGTTTAGATTTACAACTTTAAGCATACAAATCACCCGTTCCAAGGTAAGCTGTAATAACTTCCGGATTATTCTGAATCTCTTTTGGTAGCCCGCGTGCGATAGTTACACCGTGATCGAGAACAACTATCCTCTCACAGATACTCATCACAAGACTCATATCATGCTCTATCAATAGAACCGTCAAGTTGAATTCCTTCCTTATTCTCAATATTAATGCTCCCAGTGCCAGTGTCTCTTCGGGGTTCATTCCTGCAGCGGGTTCGTCCAGCAGCAACACTTTCGGGTCTGTCGCAAGGGCTCTCGCTATCTCTAGCTTTCTCTGAAGCCCATAGGGAAGCGATCCGGCGAGATCCTTCTCGTACTTCTCCAGGCCAAGCGTATTAAGCAGAACTTTTGTCCTGTGCTCTATCTCTGTCTCCTCTTTCCTGTAACCAGGCAAGCCAAAAACTGCTGAAAGCACAGAGGATTTGAGGCGCAGATGACAGGCTGTTCTCACATTGTCAAACGCTGAGAGTTCCGAAAAGAGTCGTATGTTCTGGAACGTTCTAGCTATTCCTACAGCTGTTATCCTGTCGGTTTTCATTCCCGTTACGTCTTTGCCGTCGAGAGAGATTTTACCCTCGCTCACCATATAAGTGTTCGTTATAAGATTAAATATAGTAGTCTTCCCAGCTCCATTTGGTCCAATAAGTCCAACGAGCTCTCCTTTTTCAAGGTCCAGATTGAAATCCGAAACAGCAGTGAGTCCACCGAATCTCTTGGTAACTTTCTCTAGCTTCAGTAGACTCATTCAGGATTCCTCCTTCCTGTTCTGGAAAACCAATCCCAAGAAAACTCTTTCTGTCCAAAAAGACCTCGTCTGAAGAATATGACAGTAATGACAAGAATGACCGCGAATATGAGCATTCTCATTCCGGCAATTCCAGGAATCACCATACCAAAAACATTCATCGGCGACTCAACAAACCTAAGGAATTCCATCAAGAATGCGAAAGTCACACCCATTACAATACTTCCCGTTATGCTTCCCAAACCGCCGAGTAAAATGATCATAACGATCTGAAAAGTAAGATTTATATTGAAGGAATTCGGATCAATTGTCATAAGAAGACTGCCAAGTAGTCCTCCACCAATTCCAGCAAAGAATGCGCCCACAACAAAGGCTAATGTCTTGTGCTTGAATAGGTTTATTCCCATAGCCTCAGCCGCAACTTCGTCTTCTCGGATTGATTTCAGTGCTCTTCCGTAACTACTATCAACCAGTTTCTTAATGAAGTATATTGTGAAAAGTGCCCAACCCCAGGTCCACCAAAGATTAGTATAAGTTGGCAGTCCCTTTAGTCCTAAAGGCCCGTTTGTGATACCCTGTAAATTATTCAGTATTACGCGAATGATCTCAGCGAAGCCGAACGTGACTATTGCTAAGTAATCTCCTCCAACTCTCAAACAAGGAGCACCAACAGCAAAGCCCGCAACCGCAGCAACAGCACCACCAACAATCAACGCAAAGAAAAACGGGATCTGTATCTCACTAAGTGGCCAAATCAATGGCTGTATGAAGAAGTTCATCGCTTTCAGCGCTGGCGACATGTACAGCAAGGCAGCCGTGTAAGCACCTATTGCCATGAACCCAGCATGCCCGAGGGAGAACTGCCCGGTGAATCCATTAATAAGATTAAGGCTCACCGCTAGTATTACGTATATTCCCGCAACGTTCAGAATTCTTCTCAAGAACGGATCCAGAAAACTTTCAGCCAGTCCTATCAACAGCAGGAAGACCAAAACACTCGCTATCGTTAGGATAAGTTTAGTCTTTTTATTCACAATCACTCACCTACTCATCTTCTCACCGAATATTCCGGTAGGTTTCACAAGCAAGATAACAACCAACAATACGAAGATTATTGCGTCTCTGTAACCTGCCGCTGCAGGAAAGAAAGCTACCAGCAATATGGTTATCATTCCCAGCATGAATCCTCCAAATAATGCTCCTATAACACTTCCAATACCTCCAATAATAGCCGCAGTGAACGCTCTCCAACCGGGAAAGAAACCCATGAAAGGCCAAATCTGAGGATATCGAAGAGCCCACAGTATTGCACTTAACGCAGCTAATGCTGAACCAAGAGCAAATGTGAACGCAATTGTTCTGTTCACATTAATGCCCATTAGTTTCGCTGTATCAAAATCAACTGACAGCGCTCTCATTGCAAGGCCCATCTTGGTGCGATTAATAAGGAAGGTTAGAATTACGAGAACAATGCCGGAAACCACTATCGTAGCAACAGTAACGGCTTGTACTTTTACTCCACCCACATTTATGGTCGTGGCAAGAAACGGGGGAACATAGAAAGACTTCTGCCTTCCTCCAAACATGACCACCGCCAGATTCTGGAGCAAGAAGGACATACCTATAGCAGCACAAAGAGAAGATATTCTCGGAGCATTTCTCAGTGGTCTGTACGCAATTCTCTCTATTCCAACCCCAAGAACCATAGTCAAGGCTATTCCAATTACGACCGCAAGCCACCAAGGCATTGAGAACAACGTGAATCCGAAGAAGACAAAGAAGGCAGCCATCATGAACACTTCGCCATGGGCAAAATTGACTAACTTTACTACTCCATAAACAAGAGTATAACCTATAGCAATAAGTCCAAAAATAAAGCCCAAAGAGATCCCGTTCACAAGGTGCTGAAAGAAAGCATCAAGACTCATCACTCCACCGCCTTTTATAAACTACGATTTAGTAGTACGCAGGCGAGACAACTCCGCCTGCGTACTACTAGTAACACACTTCATGAATCCTGCTGAACTGATTTTATCTACTCGGCGGGTTTCACAACACTCACGAACTCGAATGCATTATCCTTAACGACCCTAACTATTGCATCCTTTACTGCATCACCGTTTACGTCGATATTAATATATCCTGTGACACCTTCGAAGTTCTTTGTTGCCCTAAGCGCATTCTTAATGTCCTCGGGAACGGCAGAATCAGCTCTTATAATGGCATCAATTGCCAACATGAATGCATCATATCCAAGAGCCGCGAACGCACTAGGTTCGACTCCATACTTGACTTTGAATGCATCTATGAATTCGGCCGCTTTTGGAGTCGGTGCTACTGCCACGTCGAAGTGCGTACTGAAGTAGCTGCCTTCAACCGACGCTCCACCGACCTGCAGAAACTCTGGAACTTCCCACGTGTCTCCGCCAAGAAACTGAGATTGAATTCCCAGTTCACGAGCCTGTTTGATGATAAGTGCAGCCTCTCCGTAAGACGCTGCGGGAATGAAAACCACGTCTGGATTTTTTCCCTGGGCATACGCAAGCTGTGCGGTGAAATCCTGGTCTCCGGTCTGGTAAGAAATGACACCTGTTATCGATTTGTTATCACCAGTAAGGCTCTTGAAAGAGTTTTGGAAGTAATGGGAAAGCCCGACTGAATAGTCTGAAGCAATGTCCTGAATGATAACGGCGGTCTTCGCACCCAAGTCCTCAACCGCGAACTTTGCCATTACGCTTCCCTGGAAGGGGTCGATGAAACAGACTCTGAAAGCATATTCCTTGCCCAAAGTTACCAGCGGGTTCGTCGGTGAACATCCGATCATCGGAACTCCTGCCGCATTGGCCACTTCGCTACCTGGTATTGCAACGGCGCTTCCGTAGCTACCGATAATTACCGATGCTTTGTTGAACTGAATCAACCTAGAAACTGCGTTGGATGCTTCGACTTTCTCGCTCTTGTTATCGACCAAAACCAGTTCTACAGGCCTTCCAAGAACCTCCTTCACTTGCTCGGCCGCAAGGGTAATTCCCTCCATAGTGAGCTGCCCGCCGGCAGCGTAAGGACCAGTCATAGGCTCGAAAACACCAATAACGATTGGATCAACAGCAAACATCGCTAAAGCCAACATCATAACAACTGCCAGAACTAGAAATCTCTTCACTAACCTCACCTCCACAATTGTGATTGCCTACTAACATCTAGAGCTGAGATCACCCACAATATGCTAATGCACAACATTAAGCGCAGAAATAGAATGATCGAACACAAACTGCCTGCGCATACAAGAAAGGCTTTCATGCTAAAACAAGTTACACAGTACCGAGCGAAAACGTCAATTACATTTGTTGAGACGACAAGTGCCAATTCCAGGTTCACTTCAGCAGACTTTGAGCTGCAATAAACACAATTGACTACTGAATATGATCAACATAGAAACTTCCATTGCGATCATACCATAACGATTCCTTCAAAACCGATTCCCAAAAATGGTCTTCTCAGTTAATTACGGCTGATAGGGGATGGCCATTGGACAAGTTCGCTAGGAATACTAAAAATTGAGGACCAAAAGGTTAGGAACGATTCGTGAGCCAAGTTTGCTAGAATAGGTCAGTTATGGAACCGAGAATCTATATGGAGAAGTTTAGAACCGTGGACGTTATTTACCGTAAATCTGATAATTGTGTGTCCAGCTTATTTATTTGAAGACTGCGAATCGGTCGAATTTCTTTGGCTTTTCAAAAGGATCTGGTTCGATTCGCATTTGTATTTCTAAAAGCCTTAGGGTAACTCAATTGTGAGTATCGAGCAATTGAAGGCTACCAGTGTCCATAATTGTTGATTGGTACATGATAGGGAGGTTTTAAAAACAGGAAGTTGAGTGTACACTTACAACTTGTAACGACAACCAGAAGGAGGTAATTGAATTGGAATCGGAAACTATGATTGCGATCGTAAAGGAAAGTCCGGGACCAGGACTTATTCTAAAGAAGGTTCCAGTACCTGGAGAACCTGGTCCACACGATGTTCTGGTGAAAGTCAAACGAGCTTCAATTTGTGGTACCGATATTCACATCTACAAGTGGGATGAATGGTCTCAGAAGAGGATCCGTCCTCCACAGATAGGAGGACACGAGTTCACTGGACAGGTGGTAAAAATTGGTGATAATGTCACATCGGTCGCTGTAGGAGACTTGGTGGTTTCCGAGACCCACATACCGTGTCAGAAATGCCTTCAGTGCAGGACCGGCAAGATGCATATATGCAAGAACATGCAAATTCTCGGTGTGCACAGGGACGGAGTCTTCGCAGAATATGTGAGGGTTCCCGAGATTGTCTTGTGGAAGGTAGATCCTTCAATCCTTCCGGAATATGCTTCGATAATGGAGCCCTTCGGCAATGCCGTTCACACTGCGCTCGTAACAGATCTCACCGGAAAGAATGTCCTGATTACCGGGGCCGGACCTATCGGAGTGATGGCGGTAGCGGTGGCGAAGGTTGCAGGGGCGGCTCAAGTATTCGTGTCTGAGATCAAGGAGTTCAGAAAGGATCTGGCGAGAAAGATGGGAGCCGATATAGTGATCGATCCGACAGAAGAGGATCTTCCTTCCAGAGTGAGAGCCCTTACCGAAGACAACGGAGCCGATGTTCTTCTCGAGATGTCGGGAAACTCTACGGCCTTCATTCAGGGTCTTCAGAGTCTTACTAACGGGGCCGTCGTTTCTCTTCTTGGAGTCTTTCCCGGTGAGTTATCATTTGATATAAACGGGCTGTTCACTTTCAAGGGTCTAACAATGTACGGTATTACGGGTAGAAAGATGTTCGAGACTTGGCAGGTCGCGACTCAGTTGCTTAAGAACAGTAGAATCGACCTTTCGCCTGTCGTCACGCACATTCTTCCCGCAGATAGATTCGAAGAGGGTTTTGATGTCATGAAGAGAGGTATTTCCGGAAAGGTAATCCTTGAATTCTGAATTGACTTGTCGGAGGTGTTTAGATGTTTGATTTTGATGTTCTTAAACAGGAAATGGAGGAGCTTGAGGAGAAGGGTCTGCTTGTCAAGATAAGGACACTCGAATCGCCTCAAGGCGCCTGGCTGAACATCGAGGGGAAGAGAGTTCTTAACATGTGTTCCAACAATTACCTTGGACTGTGTTTCGACGAAGAGCTCAAGGAGGCGGCGATCGACGGCATAAGAAAGTGGGGGATTGGACCTGGAGCCGTTAGGTCGATCGCGGGAACGCTCGAATTGCACAACGAGCTCGAAAGGGGACTGGCAAAGTTCAAGAGAGTCGAATCCACGCTGGTTGTTCAGTCGGGCTTCAATGCAAACCAGTCGGTAATTGCTCCGATTGTTAGCGAAGAGGACGCTATTCTCTCCGATGAACTGAACCATGCAAGCATAATTGACGGAGTTAGGCTGACAAAAGCCATGAGATATGTCTGGAAGCATAAGGATGTGAATGACCTGGAGACTCAGCTGAGAAAGGCCGAGTCCGACGGGGCCAGGAGAAAGCTGGTAATAACGGACGGTGTTTTTTCGATGGACGGTGATCTTGCTCCACTGCCCGAGATTGTCGAAAAGACGAACAAGTACGGTGCTATTTTGATGGTCGACGATGCGCACGGCGAAGGTGTTCTCGGAAGCCATGGGAGGGGCATAGTCGACCACTTCGGATTGCATGGAAGCGTAGATATCGAGGTCGGAACTCTTTCGAAGGCCTTTGGAATAGTGGGAGGTTTTGTCGCCGGCAAGAAGACACTGATTGATTATCTGAAGCAGAAGGCACGCCCGTTTCTCTTCAGTTCCTCCCTCTCTCCGGCCGAAACTGCAGCCGCGATCGCGGCCGTAAGGAAGCTTTCTTCATCTGACGAACTGGTCAAGACGCTGTGGAGTAATGCAGGCTATTTCAAGGATCAGCTCAAGGCGCTCGGTTTCGATACGGGACATAGTGAGACTCCGATAACTCCTGTGATGCTTTACGATGCGAAGCTTTCCTCGACGTTCTCGAAAAGGCTCTTTGAAGAGTCCATATTTGCAAGTTCGATCGGCTTCCCAACCGTTCCCAAGGGGAAGGCCAGAATAAGAGTCATGATAAGCGCTTCTCACTCGAGGAAGGATCTGGACTTTGCAGTCTCCAAGTTCGAACTGATCGGGAAGGAACTTGGCGTCATAAAGTAAAAACACGGCTTTAACTTCAGTTGAATATAATCTTTGTTGTTGCAGCGGCAATGGCCGCTGCTTTTCGTGGAGGTGAAGCGCTTGTTTGTTTCGTTGCTGATACTGGCTGCTGGATTTGCTTTGCTGATAAAAGGTGCCGATTATTTGATAGAGGGGTCTGTCGCGATAGCCAAAAATCTGGGAATTTCGGAACTGCTGATTGGGCTCACAATAGTTGCTCTGGGCACGTCGGCGCCGGAACTCGCAGTGAGTATCCAGGCAGCGATCAAAGGTTCGGATATCGCTCTTGGGAATGTTCTGGGGTCAAACATCGCGAATATGGGTTTGATTCTCGGTGCGACCGCTTTACTTACTCCGCTTGGAGTTAACAAGACCACCATGAGTTACGAAATACCTTTCGTTATTCTGATCACCGTCGCCAGTGGAGCGTTAATACTGGGAAACGAGAACGGCCTGGACAGGAGTGACGGCATAGTTCTGATTACATTCTTCGCGATATTTATGATGTACGTGTTCACAATGGCCAAGAGGGACAGGAACATTTCGGACATAGTCGAGGTAGAAGGAAAGAGAGATATCGAGATTCTTGAGAAGAGTCCTGTGCTTGCCTGGGTAGCCACAATCGGGGGGACCGCAGCCGTCATTCTCGGAGGAAATTTCGTGGTCGATGGAGGTTCTTCGATTGCCCGGATATTCGGCGTAAGCGACATGCTTATAGGAACAACTATTGTGGCGATCGGTACATCTTTGCCAGAGTTAGTGACCACGGTTTCCGCAGGAAGGAAGAGCCGTAGCGATCTTGCCATAGGGAATGTAGTAGGATCGAACATTTTCAATCTCCTTCTGGTTCTCGGAATTTCGTCCACCATTTCGCCTATTAAGGCACAGAGGTCGCTCACTGTGGAAGTCATCTTTGCGGCGCTTCTCGCAATAATTCTGCCGCTGTTTCTGCTTAAGAAAAAGAAGCTTGACAGGCCAAGAGGAGCTATGCTCCTGATAATCTACGCGGCCTTCCTTGTTTCAACGATATTCAGCGGTTAGAGATTCTGGAGCAAATTGAATTAAGGTCATTTGATGTATGTGAATTACTGTATAGATGTCTTTTTGCAGACTGGCGGATGTTGAGAAGAGAGACTTTCTGAATGCCTGCATTTGATCTAGAGAAGATAGTGAAACTCGAGGCGGACCTCGCGTCTTTCAATATCTTCGTTTGAATAACAGGCAGTATCGAAACCGGCCAATTCGAAACCGTATTTCAGGTAGAAGGAGATGGCCCGATAGTTGCAGTTTTGAGTCTCGAGAACCAGGCGTCTCATGCCAGAAGTGATTGCGTAGTCTCTTGCTGCATCCATCAATTTCTTTCCGACTCCCATTCGCCGGTTCTCCTCCCAGACCAGAATGTCCCAGATGCGAAGCAAATTGTTCCACTCTCTTCCGAAGAGAATTAGACCCAGTTCCTTGCAGCTGTCGAAGGCTCCGTACGCTATCGGATGCTCTTTAAAAGGATCGAGGAGATTGTAGGATTCCTCTTTCAAGAATGGAGCCGGGAATTCCTTCAAGAAGAGATCAACCGTCCATCGGTCTGAATCGTTTTTGATAACGAGATCGTAGTATCTCTCGCTGGAATAACAATATCTTACGGTCCTTCTGGAAAGCGATTCGGGATCAAGCGCGATTATCTCCAATTTTTTCTCCGATTATGAGTCTCCTTCGTAAAGGCGAAAGGCCCAAATTCGAATTCTGTTGCAGTCGAGTCGGATCAGTAAGGGAAGACCTTGCGCCCGTCTTCGGGCAAAGGAGGATCCACGACACTGGCTCCTGCAATTTTCGCGAAATTCTTTATAAGCTGCCAGCCTGGCGGATTCCGCAGAAAGCCGCCCTGTGTCTCCGGGTGAAATTGAACACCGTAGATCTCCTTCTCTTTGTGCTTCATCATCTGGATAGGAGTGACATTTCCTCTTGCGAAGAGTTCAAATTGATCTGGAATGGAGGCAACTGCATAGGCATGGTTCTCCCATACAAGAAGGCCGTTTTCAAAGCCGTCAAGGATTTCATCGTCTTTCAGAAAAGTCAACTCGTGCCAGCGGCGTTCATCGCTGTAGTAGAGAACTGAGCCGAATACCCTGGAAATTATCTGGTGACCGAGGCAAATACCCAGTATCGGAACATCACCTCTGAGAATCATCTCTCCGCCCTGGTAGACGTTGTCGTTCCAGTCAATATAATTCCTCATAGAATCGCCGCCAGCAATTATTAATGCCGCGTACTCGGTCTCGTCTTCCGGGAGTTCATCATCGAAAATCTTGAAAATTGTGTATTCAATACCCTGTTCGGCCATAGAGCGTTCAATTGGCGAGAGCTTAAATTCGTAAGCGGGATCGTTCAAGAAAAGCGCTATGGTTCCTGCCTTCCCGTCAGAACCCAGAAGCAGCCCTGCAGCGAAAAGCGTTACAATAATAGTAAGCATCTCTCGAACAGCCAAAAGTACAGCTTTTTCTTTCATCGACTCTTGACACCTCTCACAGCGAATGATAAACTACTATTTGTGCGATGCCGGGGTGGTGAAATTGGCAGACACGCATGATTCAGGTTCATGTGGGCATACCGCCTGTGCGGGTTCAAGTCCCGCCCCCGGCACCAGATATTTATAAGAGGACGAACGACGTCCTCTTTTCTGTCTTTCTCCCGACTGGAACCAAATAACTCTTCTGTCAAATTGAGCTTCCTCCTATGACGGTCTTTCAGATGAACGTTGAGTAGTAAACAACGGGTCCTGGAGATTCGACAATCCAGATTTCCTGAAGAGAAGTCTTCTCACATCAGAAAACTCCTTTCCGAAATAACGATCTTCCACATGATCGGGAACTATCTCCTCGATATCCTTAAAGAAATCTTCAATTACCGCACTGGACCTTTTTGGGTGTCTGAAGGAAAGCGCTCTGAAGGCCAGAAGCGCCTCTATGGAGATCAGAGTCGCAACGTTGTCTACTATTTTCCAGAGCTTTCTTGCTCCCCAGGCTCCCATGCTCACGTGGTCCTCCTGAAAGCCTGAAGTGGGAATCGAGTCTGCGGAGGCGGGGTGCGCGAGCGTTTTGTTTTCGGAAGCGAGTGCCGCTGCAGTGTACTGCCATAGCATGTAGCCGGAGTTAAGTCCCTCCTCTCCGCTGGTCAGGAAGGCCGGAAGGTCGTTGAGTTTCGGATTCACAAGTCTATCTATTCGCCTCTCGATCATGTTGCCCATGTCTGTCAAGGCAATCGAGAGAAAATCTGCGGCCAGCGCGACTGGTTCTCCGTGGAAGTTGCCTCCGGAAATTGCGTCTCCGTTCTCGAAAATCAGCGGGTTGTCCGTTGCGGAATTGACTTCTATCTTCAGGACTGAGCTAACATAATCGATAGTATCTTTCACCGCCCCATACACTTGGGGAATCGTCCTCAGCGTGTAGGCGTCTTGAACCCGGTCGCAGTCCAGATGGGAGGTTCTGATCTCGCTTCCTTTGAGCGCCTCTCGAAGTCTTCTGGCCACATAATTCTGACCTGGATGTCTTCTTGCCTCCTGAATTCTCTCGTCGAAGGGTGAAGTGCTTCCCATAAGTGCATCGACAGACATGGCTGCAACAAAAATTGCCAGTTCAAAGAGCTGTGTCGCAGTATATGTAGCACAGGCGCTGATTCCCGCCATGAACGCAGTTCCGTTGAGAAGGCTTAGACCCTCTTTTGATTTCAGTACGAGAGGCTGAAGTTTCCTACTCTCCAGAGCCCAAGAGGTGGAAACCAACTTCCCGTCCAGGAAACACTCTCCTTCACCTATAAGCGTCATAGCGATGTGTGCCAGGGGAGCAAGGTCTCCGCTGGCTCCCACGGAGCCTTTTTCGGGTACCAGAGGGGTGATGCCATTGTTGAGAAGATCCAGAATCCTTTGAACTACGCACTTTCTTACCCCAGAATATCCTTTCAGGAGAGAATTGGCCCTAACCAACATTATGGCCCTTACGAGTTCTTGCTTAACGGGCTTTCCGACACCGGCGGCATGGGAGAGAACTATGTTTTTCTGAAGGGAATCGATATTTTCCGTAGAGATTCGATGATCGGCAAGAATTCCGAATCCAGTGTTAACTCCGTATATAGTTTTCTCTTTGCTAACGATCTCAAGAGATTTTCGCCTCTCGTCCAGAAGCCTGGCTGCGCTTTCCCCGATAGTACAGGGCTCATTGTCGAACGCGACACGGAAGATATCCTGGAGCCTCAAATGTTCTCCGTCGATTTGCACTGACTCACCTCCGGTAGAGTTCCGCTTTAACGGTTAAGATTATATTGGAAAAACCTTAAGCTGGCAAGTCTGCGACTCTCGATGTGAGGCAGAACGTGCCTATCTAACCCATTCAAGACCGGGAATCTCCACTTTTTTCTCCAGAATGCTGAAAAGCTTTGTGAAGAAGAGAACCACTACTAGATATATTACTGCAACAACGAGATATACTTCGAAGAACTGGAAGTTTCTCGAAGCAATGAACTTCGCCTGTGCCATCAGTTCAGGAGCACCGACTATATAGGCCAATGAAGTGTATTTCAGCAGGTAAATGAATTCATTTGTCCACGCTGGAATGACCCTTCTAAAGGCTTGAGGCATTATAACCTGCAGTATTGCCTGTCTCTTTGTCATTCCAAGAGATCTCGCGGCCTTCATCTGATTGCCAGCAATCGACTGTATTGATCCTCTGAGATATTCGGCTTGGTAGCAGCCGCTGTTTATCGCAAAGCCGATTATCGCTGCTGTGAAGGGCGACAGGTTCACTCCAAGCGGTGGAAGGCCATAGTATAGAATGAAGAGCTGAACCAGGAGCGGCGTACCCCTAATCACCTCTATGATAGCGGTCGAAATGCCGTAGAAAAACTTGTTACCGTATACTCTTGCGATGGCTAAGACCACGCCGATAACAAATCCAATCACTACGGCTATCATTGTCATCTCAAGAGTAACTCCCAGGCCCTCAAGAAGTTTCGGCCAGTTGTCGGAGACTATCTTCCACATTCTCTCCAATTCATTCACTCCCCGTAGAGCTCGTTGAGCTTAAAGAGAAATTCCTTTGTTCTCGCATTCTTGGGATTCTTGAACATCTCTTCAGGAGAGCTCTGTTCGACTATGTGGCCGTGCTCCATGAAGATGATCTCATCTGAAACGGTTCTGGCGAACCCCATTTCATGAGTTACAACAAGCATAGTCATCCCGCTTTCAGCAAGATTCTTCATAACAGAGAGAACTTCCCCGATCAGTTCAGGGTCGAGAGCCGACGTGGGCTCGTCGAAAAGTATTATCTTCGGCTGCATTGCGAGAGCGCGCGCGATGCCCACTCTTTGCTTCTGACCACCCGAGAGTTGTGCGGGATACATCTTCGCTTCTCGCTCTAGACCAACTCTCTTGAGTTCCTTCATTGCCAGTTCTCTTGCTTTTTCTTTTTCCACCTTCTTGACCTTGGTCAAGCCGACCATGACATTCCTGAGGGCCGTAAGATGATTGAAGAGACCAAAGTCCTGGAATACAAAACCTATCTCCTGACGAATCCTGTTAATGTTCTTTGCAGAAGTCACTTCTTCCTCTTCTAACCAGATCTTGCCTTCATCTGGAGTTACAAGCATGTTTATGCAGGAGAGCAGAGTGCTCTTGCCGGTTCCGCTGGGACCGATTATCACTTTGGTCTCGCCTTCATTCATATTGAAGGAAACGCCCTTGAGAACTTCCTTGCCACCGAAAGATTTCTTAAGGTTCTCAACCCTAAGCACGACTCTGTTATCGCTCATCTTACCGTCTCCATTACATCGAATCCAGGTATAGCAAGCCGCTTTTCGACGCTTCCCAGAGTCCTGTTGATGATTATTGTCACTATGAAGTACATGGCGGCAACCGTGAGATAGATAAGCATCGGTTCATACTTGGTGGCAATAATGTATCCACCCTGGCGAAGAAGCTCTGTCACTCCAAGCGCATAGGCGAGAGACGAGTCCTTAAGGACTATCGTGAACTCGTTTGTCCATGGCGGTAGAGCGATCCTTACTGCCTGTGGAAGAACAACATTTATGAACCCCTTCAGGTTGGTCATTCCCAGGGATCTGGCAGCTCTCATTTGAGCCGAGCTGACAGAGTTTATGGCTCCCCGGAAGATCTGTGATTGATAGGCGGAGGATCTGAAGCCCAGTCCAATTACTACAGCGACAAATGGAGAGAATCTGACTCCAATTCTCGGAAACCCATAGAATATTAGAAAGAGAATTACCAGTTCCGGAATGCTTCTGAGGATCTTTTCATAGCCCGCAATGAAGGCCTTTATCCACTTGTTTCCGTAGCCCTGGCCAAAAGAAATGGGGAGGGCCAGAATAAGGCCCAACCCCAGAGTCAAAAAAGTGATTTGAAGTGTCACCCACATTCCTTTGAGGAGTGCGGGCAAAGAATCAACTATTAATCCGAGTTTATCTATGACTTCCTCCGCCCTTCAATCAGAAGTGCTTGAGGTTCAGTTCATTAAGCTTTCCGGACTCCTCAAGTCTCGAAATGCCTTCGTTTATAAGATCCAGTAGTTCCACGTTTGCCTTGTTTACTGCAATACCATAGTCTTCGTAAGTCTTGATGACTCCAACGATCTTCACCGGTCTGACCTCTGCAAAGCTCTCTGCTACAGGTGCGTCAAGGACTATTGCATCGATGTTCTTGTTGACCAGGTCGGTCATTGCAAGAATGTATGTGTCGTATCTCTTGAAATCACCCGTAAGGATCTTTGGCTGGACAAGATTCTCCTCGACCCAGAGATCTCCGGTCGTACCCGTCTGAACTCCAACGTTATGCTTCCCGAAGAGAACCGTCACAGTCATTTCACTGTCTTCTCTCACAACTACGCTCTGATCGGCTGTCCAATAAGGTTTCGAGAAAGAGACCACTTCTTCTCTTTCAGAAGTAATCGTCATTCCAGAGACGACGAGATCGAGATTTCCAGATACCAGAGCCGCAATAAGAGAATCGAAGCTCATATCTCTTATTTCGATCTCAAACCCCATCTCATCGGCGATCGCTTTGATGAGATCAATGTCGAACCCCACGAACTCTCCATTCTCTACATATTCAAATGGTGGAAAATCTGCGCTTGTGCCGACCACATACTTGACTCCAAATGCAAAGCCAACGGAAATCAGCAGCACGAGCAATACTAGCAAAGTTTTCTTCATAATACCCCTCCTTATAGAAGATAAAGTGATTGTAAATCAACATGCTTTCATTACCAAGAACCTCTCTTTCATCTTTTGCAAAGAATTGATGCAAGATGAAATAGAAACAGCGAAAATCGCCTCCAAAAAGATCTCTCTCTTCAAAACCCGGCCCATAATCCCCAATTGCCAGCCACAGGCGCCCGATCACCGATTCAATCCAGAAACTCGAAGAAATATATCTCAATGACATTATACCCTTTGGAAACACTTGAGCCAAAAACAACTGTTAACATAGTGATGGTGATGTAGATGAAAATTGGTATTGCATTGAGCGGAGGTGTCGACAGCGCCGTCGCGGCCGGTCGATTGATTAGACAGGGAAACTGCGTAATTGGTTATCACATGATAGTTCTTGAGGGAAACCCGCTCTCGAACGCGGCTCTCGACGATGCAAAAGTTGTTGCCGATCATCTTCGCATTGAGCTGAAGATTGTAGATTTGCGCGAGGAGTTCAGAAGAATACTCGATTACTTCGCCAATTCCTATATGAGCGGGGAGACGCCAAATCCATGCGTCGTGTGCAACGATTCGATAAAATTCGGATTGCTTCTAGAGCGTATGTTCTCTTTCGGTGAGGAGAAGATAGCCACAGGCCATTACGCAAGACTTGCCTCCCTCGGTGACCAGATGTTTTTGTCAAGAGCGTTTGACAGAGCGAAAGATCAGTCGTATTTCCTTTCGAGAATCGGGAAGCGCAAACTGCACGACATCATCTTTCCTCTCGGAGAAATGACGAAGGAAGAAGTCAGACAAGAAGCTTCGGTAGTTGATCTTCCCGTCCATTCGAAGAAGGACTCTCAGGAGATCTGTTTCATTCCCGACGGAGACTACAGAAGCTTTCTGAAATCGAGGGGAATTGAGGGAAAGCCGGGACTCATTACGGATGAAAACGGAAATCTTTTGGGAAGACATTACGGATTGTCAGGATACACCATCGGTCAGAGAAAGGGCCTCGGAGTCTCCGAAGGAGAACGCTATTACGTCAAGAGTCTAGATCTCGAAAGGAACAGGCTAGTCCTAGCCCAGAGAGAGAGTCTGCTTTCAGACTCGCTGACTGCAAGGGATCCAAACTGGTACATTGATCCAGATGATGAATTTGAATGCTTCTGCATGATTAGAAGTTCGATGAGAGCTGTACCTGCCAGCGTCAGCGTTCTGGCCAACAACAGGCTCAGAGTGCACTTCCCGGAAAAAGTGTGGGCAGTCGCCCCCGGCCAGCTGGCCGTGTTCTATATAGAGGATCGCGTGGTTGGCAGTGCCTTCATAGAAGGGAATTCCGTTCTTGAAAGTGAAGACGACACGTGATAGAATTCTCGAGACAGGAAGTAGTTCAGTTGGTAGAACGCTGGTTTCGGGAACCAGAGGTCCGGGGTTCAAGTCCCCGCTTCCTGACCAGAGCAGGCCCATCAGGGTCTGTCTCTTTTTTGTGGGGAACAAGTGAAATCACCTGGCTCTCGAGATGGTCGTTTGTTTGAGTTGATCTGCTAGAATATTCTTACAGAGAGTAGTTCTCTTTGTCTTCTCCTCTGATCAATCGATCTGGAGGTGGAACAAATGAAAAGGATAGGCTTCCTGTTTCTGTTATTCTCTCTTCTCTTAACCCCAACTGCTTATTCCAGAACACTTGAACTGAAAAGCTGGCAAATATGGGATTTCAGCTACAATGGTATTCACGAAGTTTGCTGCGCCGTCAGTGTCAAAGATGGAGAGATCCCCGTCACGGGACTCTCAATTGAAGACTTCACCATAACCGAGACTCTCGTAGACGAGTACGGGATGTCTTGTCAAAGGCCGAAATTGCTCCGGAGCAGAGAGAAGACCAGTTTGGTGGCATTGGATTCTGGGAAAGTTCAGTATCTTCCTCGAAAATCGATCTGGTCTTCCTGATCGATGCGACTGGCTCAATGGCGGATCAAATCGAGTCGATCAAGTCAGAACTGAAGGAATTCGTGAATCGACTCGAAGAGGATGCAAGTGATTTCAGGGTGGCGGTTTTGCTCTTTGAAGCATCGTCACTGGAAGAGCCCGGAAGAAAGTCACCGGACCATCCATTCTACGGAGTTATGGAAAGGGACGAACTTCTTCTCGCTATCGAGGAAATCGAAACGGCCGGCGAATGGCACATAAACACCTGGAGTTATGACGCAATCCTCTTCGGAAGTCAGCTTGAATTCCGTGAAGACTCCAGGGCAGTTATGGTGGTCATTACAGACACTCTTCCGGAGACTGTTTACGGACCATTCTGGTACTTCGCCGGAGGCAGTGTTGCCACGAAAAGAGCCGTAGAAATCGCGCTGGAGGAAAGGGACATTGAGCTGGAATACTTCCAGCCCGAGGAGTCTGCTCTGGCTCACATGGAGAATTATGACAGGCTCATAAACTGCGCGTTGAGCGAATCGAATTTCAACTATCTGGCAGGAGCCGTTTTTCTGGGCTGGCCATTCGAACAGGATCTCATCGAAGTCGACGCACTGCCCGTTTCTGAATCGATTTATTACCTCTCATGGAGTTCCGGTCTTGATGAGATCACAAAGTACTATCGGAAACAAGAGTTCGAAGTTGAAGTGGACGTGAAATGGGGTGATGAACATGCCTCTTTGTCGTATTCGCCATTTTTCGATGAAGAAGGCTATCTCCAGAGTTCAGAGGACTACCATCTTCCCGTTCTCGACGAAGAGGGCAATGCTTTGCCCGACAAAGCCTTGGAAATGGATTTGCTGAGAGAGTTAGGCGACCTGAAAGCATTCAGCGAAACCTATGTAATGAAGGATGGTGTTCTGCAACTGCGGTCGGTCGATCCGGGAGAGTACCTCTACAGACTCTATGGATATGGAAGAAGCTCTTACAGCTATTCAACACTTCGACTGAAAGGCTCAGGAAAGATTTCATTCGTTTAGGGAGAAGCGTTACCGGATTTTGTTGTTGCCCATACGGGCGATGCATTTCTCGAGTCGGTTAAGATCAGAGGCCTCATGGATGAATTTGTAAGCAACGAGATCGCCGTGAATGAATCCAAAGAGTTTGCCGAAAAGTCTTTGCACTGGATAAATGAAATCTCTTCTGACGGACTGAACCTAAGGGAAATGGAAGCTATGAAGAGATTCTACGTATCCGTGGGGGGCATTTCTCAATGGAATGTCCTTGCGGCAATTGAATCGGAGAGAGTAGAGAGTGATCTACTGCAGATGGTGCGTGATACGAGGAGCATAGTTCAGCATGCAGAGGAAGTGGCCGCAATGATATCTTCTGCAAAGAACATAATACTCTCCACCGCTTCGATCATCGCCGACATTATCTCGGGTAACTGGAGCGGCGTGGCACAGCAGATATCAATCGAAGCGCTGCTGGATGAATTCGTAGATTATGTGAAAAACGACCTGCTCGACGATGTGCTTGAGGCCGTGAAAGATAAGCTCAGGGCATACCTTTCCGATCCTTCAAAGGCCGAGGAGCTTCTGAGTCTAATAAAGGGCGACATGGTCGGATGGGTAAGAGGCGGCGAAGACTCGGATGAGGGAAGCGTCAGGGATGAAATCCGGCAGGTAGTCTATACCGACCTCACTTACCGCAATTTCGCAAAACCGGTAATAAGAGAGCTTGAGGAGTCGCTGTCGGGGGCGGCTCGTCTGGCTTCACTGTCAATTTCAGATCTCGATCTCTGCGCTGCGAGCTGGAGTATGAACAGGGATTTCGCAAGCATGAGAAGTGAAGTGATGGGACCTCTGCAAGACTGGTCGTTCGAGGTGCTCGGAGAGCATGAGAGAATAGACAACTGGGAAACGATCCTCGAGATCTTCGAAGAGACGGTTCCTCTGACTGTAGAGCTTTTGAGGCTCATGGAGTACAAAAACCCCGTCCTCGGCGATATTGCAGAGGAGCTGTCGAAGCTCTCTTATGTGCTGGATGCCGTAGGTCTCCTTACACTGGCATATGAAGTATCGCTGAAAGCCGATCAGCTTACAACGATGGCAGGAAAGCTCGATAGGGTCAACGACTATCTCTTTCCCAAAGCCGGTTACTAGAGGTCTCTCATCAGTATCTTTTCATCATCGTCCCACTCGCCAGTATCGACGAAGCCCAGCTTCAGGTAGAACTGGAGCGGAGAAGGTTCATTGACGACGCATGAGGTGAAGAGTTTCTCGTAACCCTGGGCCTTGAGATACTCAATCAACAAGAGGATAGCGTCTCTTCCATATCCCATCTTCTGATACTTGCCGCCGATCATGAAGCGCCACATAGAGGCATGCTTAAAATCTTTCATTCTCGGATCGGGCGTGAAATCCAGCATAATGAAGCCCACCATGTCATCTCCAGCATAGATCGCCCGAAACCAGGCGTTCTTTGCGAAGTGGGCTTGAGCTATCGAAACTGCATTTGAGGCCACGGCCCTTTCCTGTCCTTCGAGCAGCGTGCCACTCAAGCGGATAGCATCGAGCACCGTCTCCTCCGTGATCTCTTCGAATCTAACTGCATGTTCCATGACTCCTCCTGATGTCTAGCGATAGATTTCGCTCTAGTCGAAACAAAGATCAAATATTCGTGCAGCGCCGAAAACATTCCTGGCAGGCTGGCCTTGCCGAAAATGCTCTTCTATGCTGCATTATATCATCGGGCTGCGCTCAAGCCACATCATGTCCCGGAAGGGCAAGCTGCGTTGTATAGAGGCTGTGATAGAAGCCCTTCATACGGATCAGTTCATCGTGAGTGCCGCTTTCTATTATTCTTCCATTGTCGATCACGTAAATTCTGTCTGCGTTCTTGATTGTACTGAGTCTGTGAGCCACAACGAAGCTCGTGCGGCTCTTCATAAGATTCCGCATCGCCTCCTGGATGTGCATCTCCGTTCTGGTGTCGACATTGCTTGTGGCTTCATCGAGTATGAGTATCTGGGGATCTATGAGCATTATCCGGGCGATCGCCAGCAACTGCCGCTGACCGCGGCTGATGGTGTCCCCGTTAGAGGATAGAACCGTTTCATACCCCTCCGGCAGTCCCATTATGAAGTGGTGGGCATTTGCCATCTTTGCGGCCTCTATTATCTCTTCATCCGAAGCGTCTTGTCTTCCATAACGAATATTGTCCTTTATGGTACCCATAAACAGCTGTGTATCCTGCAGAACAATGCCGAGCTCTCTCCTAAGCTGCTCTCTGTCGAAGCTCGATATATCATGACCGTCTATCATGATTTTTCCGTACTCTATGTCGTAGAACTTTGTGAGGAGGTTCACGATTGTGGTCTTCCCCGCTCCAGTTGGCCCCACTAGAGCGACGATTTGACCAGGTTCGGCCGAGAGAGAGACATCCTTCAATACGCTGGTCTTTCCGTCGTAACTGAAGTCAACTTCTTCGAACCTGACTTCTCCCTCAATTTTCTGCGGGAAGAATGTCTCTTCTGCTCTCTTTTCTCCCTTTTCGTCAAGGATTTCGAATACCCTCTCTGCCCCCGCAAGAGCTGCCTGAATCGCATTGAACATCTGGGCTATCTGATTTATCGGTCGATTGAACTGGCCGACATATACGATGAAACTGGCGACCAATCCAACAGAGACTATCCCCTTCACGGACATCCATCCTCCGGCAAAGGCAACTATTGCATAACCAAAGTTGTTTACCATATTCATGATCGGTCCGAAGGAGCCCGCGAATATCTGGGCCATAATCGCAGAACTACGATAGGACTCGTTTATAGTCTGGAACTCTTGAACGGTCGACTCTTCCCTGCCGTAGGCTTTCACGACTTTGGCTCCGGAGATCCTCTCTTCGACGTAACCGTTGAGTTCGCCAAGAGCTTTCTGTTGAGCGAGGAAGTTCTTTCTGCTCTGTTTCGCTATTATACCCGTAACAACCATAACGAATGGAACGGTAGACATAGCCACCAGTGCCAGGATCGGATTGAGAAAAAACATGATGATTACTATCCCGACAAGAGTCAGAAGACTGCTAACTAGCTGAGTAACGCTTTCACTAAGAGTATGGGAAATGTTGTTTATATCGTTGGTCAGCCTACTCATCAGCTCTCCATGAGGCTTCGTATCGAAGAACTTGACCGGCAGCGTCTGAAATTTGTCGAAGAGGTCTTGCCTGAGTTTTCTTATGCTTCTCTGCGCTACGCCAATCATAGTGTAGCCCTGGAGCCATAGGAAAAAAGATGAAGATATATAGACTGCCGCCATGACAATCGAAATCGTTGCGAGACCAATCATGTCGCCCACGAGCATATACTCGTCTATGGCCACTCCCAAAAGAAAGGGGCCGAAGACGCTGGCGCCGGTAGCCAGTATCGTAAATGCCATTGCAAGCATCAGACCTTTCTTCTCGTCTCTGAAGTATCCTACAAGTCTCAAGACAGTTTTTTTCGAGTTCTTAGGCTTATGAACGGGTCTCGCTCTGCCACCTCCCGGTCCGCCTCGCCCTGGGCCTGCGGGCATGGTGACTTCGGGTTGTGTTCCTTTCTTTTCAGGCATTCACTTCACCTACCTCACCAAACTGAGACCTGTAGATATCTCTGTACAGATCGCTTTCTTTCAGCAGTTGCTTGTGGGTTCCACTTCCTGCTATCCTTCCATCATCTAGAAGGAATATCCGGTCGGCATTTACAACTGAGCTTATCTTCTGAGCTATAATTATCTTTGTACAATCCAGCTCTTCACCAATTGCCTTCATGACCTCGGATTCCGTCTTTGCATCGAGAGCGCTCGTACTGTCATCAAATATTATTATTGGCGATCTCATCGCGACGGCCCGCGCGATCGCCATTCTCTGTTTCTGACCGCCGGAGAGGTTCGTTGCCATCTGGCTCAGGCGGGCATCGAATTTCTCTGGAAGAGTGTTGACAAAATCTGCGATTCTTGCAATTTCTGCTGCCTTTACGATTTCTTCGTCACTGGCTCCCGGCCTTCCGTAACTTATGTTGTCCCTGATCTTGCCTGAGAAGAGAACGGCTTCCTGGAATACCATGGATATGTTCTTTCTCAACTCGTGGCGCGAAATCTCCTTTATATCTATTCCATTCAGAAGGATTTTTCCGGAATCTACTTCGTACAGCCGGGGCAGAAGACTAACCAGTGAAGATTTACCCGATCCTGTATCGCCAAGAAAAGCGACCGTCTCACCTTAATCTATTGTGAAGTTGAGATTGTGGAGAATCTTGTTGCCTCCCCTATCGTAGCTGAAGTCAACATTCTCAAAGACAATCGGACCCCTAAGGTCATGGGATATGCCTGCCTTCACATCTTCTTCTTCGCTCTCTTCAAGGACTTCGGCCACTCGTTTGGCTGAGGCCTGCGCTCTGGAGACAAATATGAGCATCATTCCGATCATCATCATCGACATAAGCATTCTTCCCAGATAGTTTACGAATGCCATTATCTGGCCCGTCTGCATTCCTCCGGCTTCGACCTGAATGCCTCCGAACCATATCACTGCGACGATTCCAAGGTTCAGTATCAGAGAAAGAAGCGGCATGATGATAACCATGGTCCTCGCAGCCTTCATCGCTATTTGCGTGTACTTCTCGTTTGCATCTTCAAACTTGCTGGATTCGAATTTGGAGGATGCGAAGAATTTGACGACTCTTATCCCCAGGAGATTGTCCCTGACCCGTGTATTGACATTGTCCATCTCCTGCTGAACGCGCGAAAAAAGAGGCAAGACCCTTTTCATGATCGCGAAAGTCAGGTAAGTAACGAGCGGAATGACGACCAGGAATATGAGAGAGAGTTTCCAGCTAATCAGCAAGGACATGATCAAGCTTCCTATGAAAAGCATCGGAGCTCTCACAAACATTCTCAGCAAAATCATTATGAACTGCTGGAACTGGACTATGTCGTCTGTGATTCTTGTAATAAGTGAGCCGGTACCGAACTTGTCAAGTTTTGTAAATGACAGATACTGAACCTTTGTGAAAACACTTCTACGTATGTCTGCCCCGGCATTCTGGGCAGCCAAGGAAGAGAATATAACGCAGGCGATTCCTCCCAGCACACCGATAAAGGTGATTATAAGCATCTTCGTTCCTGCGCTCACTACTACGTCAAGATTCTGATTCATGATACCTACATCAATGATTTCCTCAAGAAGTTTTGGCTGAAAAAGATCTATCGCAACTTCGAGAAACATTGCCAGAGGAGCCAAAACAACGAAGATCCAGTAAGGTTTTAGAAATATGAACAGTATTTTCATCCAGTCTTCCACCCTTCATTCCATCGTTTAGGTAGGTCAGGTCTTGATTATCACTTCGAGAGGCTTTCCTTCAGTTTCTTCAAGAACCGCTCTAGAAGATCGCGCTCTTCGGCAGAAAAGGCAGAAAAGATTTGTCTTTCTACGTCAAGCATCGTTCTCTCGAGTTCTTCCTCGATCTCTCTGCTCTTTGCCGTCAAGTAGATCCTGAAGACTCTCATATCCGATTTATCCTGCCTCTTGTGGATGAACCCGGACAGCTCCATCCTTTGAATCATCTTGCTAACTGTGGCAGGAGAAAGCCCCATCGCCTTTGAAATCTCTCCCACAGTTCTTCCATCCTTTTCGAAGAGAAGAAAAAGCAGTGGAGGCTGACCTCTGTGAAGACCAAATCTCGAGAAAGTAGAACGCTTAGTTATGAAGTTAGCCCTGCAGACATCCGTCAGTAGTCTATCCAGTTTTCCGCTCTCTTTCATCGTTCAATCCTCACGTGAAAAGTATTTAGTCGGCTAAATAATTCTAACAGACCTACATTCTCTTTTCATTGCTTCGAACGAGGTAGATTCAAATCTCTGCAGGGTAAGGGTTCACTTTCGGTCGAATTATTCGGATGATATACTTTTTATTATCAGATACGCGATAATTGCAAATCAAACGTCGAGGTGAGAGTTGGAGAGCGATAGAGGACATTACTTAGGGTTTATCTGGCATGCCTCGTTTCTTGCACTGACGATGGCCTTTGTTGAGGTGAATACGGTCCTTCCGTCGATGATCTTGGCGGCGGGAGGAGGGAGCTTTGCAATAGGTCTCGTTACAGCAATTTCGACGGGGATTCCTCTTCTGGCTCAATTAGTATTTGCCGGATACCTTATGTCGAAACGGATGAAGAAACCGTATTTGCTTCTCGGCATCTATTTGAGAGTCGGCGCTCTCTTCTCCATAGGCTTTCTCTTGCTTTCGTCCATCGTAGGGACTGCTCTTCTCATACTCCTTATTATCGTAATCTCCGTCTTTTCCTTTGGAGGCGTCTTCGCGGGAATCAGTTACACTCATTTGCTCGGTCAGTCAATATTGAAAGAGGATAGGCGCGGGTTCATGTCGTACAGACAGATTGCAGGGAGCGCATTGTCGCTTCTGGGTGGCTTCGTTGCGAAGTACATAGTTGGAAACGTGAGTTATCCGGTGAACTACTCTCTGATGTTCTTCATTGGAGGGAGTTCGCTATTCGTTGCTTCTCTTGGATTCACTGGAGTACGCGAAAGGGAGGTTCACGGGACTGAAATTCCTGGATTCTGGAAGATTATGAAAAGCATCCCGAAAACACTGAAAGAGGATGCTAACCTCCTCAACTACATTGTCTTCAATAATCTAACAGGTTTCGGATTAGTATTGATCCCTTTCTATGTTCTCTTGGCGAAAGACAGCTTCGGGTTGTGGGGAAGCGATGTGGGCAGTTTTCTCTTGTTTCAGATGATAGGTATGCTTGGAGCAGGCATTCTGTGGAATCGCTTTCTTAAGAGAAGAGGTTTGAAGAGACTGCTTATTACCTGTGCAATTATCGGCAGTTCGATTCCACTAATTGCATATTTTCTCTCCACTACCTCGCCGGACTTCTATCTTATGGTCTTTTTCCTTTCAGGGATCACCTTGAGCGCACGAAAGATCGGATTTGAGTGGCTTCTTATAGAAATCTCCAGCAATACGAACAGGGCTTTGTATACAGGTGTATCGGGCGCGCTCAGTCTAGTGACCGCTCTTCTTCCTCTGATCCTGGGTAGTGTGTTGCGGTTTTTGGGCTTTCCGGTCGTTCTGGTTATCTCCAGCATCGCGATCGCCTCGGGAGTGTATTTCATAAGGAAGATACATATCACAAATGACATGAGATGAGCGAACTGATGTTTTGCGCTTCTCTTATACTCGTTTCAGCACTTCCCTATGACCGGCCAAACACCCTAATAGAACTGTAATTACTTGCTGAGCGAGATTAACTGCAGGAGCTCTAGATTGCGAAAGCAGAAGAATCAGAAGGAGAGCGATCACGGCAGCGTTGTGTTGGTTGCCCTATTTAGCGCTATAGGAACCGAATTCGTTCATTCTTATGAGTATTGGCTGGCTGAACATGTTTGACAAAATGTTAGAATAATAGATGAGATACAAGCATATCGGAAAATGAAGCTGGTTCTGCTTGGTCTTCGCTAGGATATTAGAGACTAAGGTGAGACCAACCACGAGATATCGCTTGAGAAAGTTTGATCTCGGGCGGCGGATTCAGAAGTGAGGAGTTGGAAACATGATTAAGGAAGTAGAGTTCGATAATCTTCCCAGAAGATTCAGAGAGGTTTTTTCTGGTTGTCTGGGAAGACCGGAGCAGTCCGACGAAGTATTGAAGATGTATAGGGCTCCAGAGAGAAGACTCTTTGCTATGAGACAGGGAGGAAGCATAGTTGCTGTAGCCGGTTTGAAGCTCCATGAGCTCGAAGAGCCCGAGCTTCTGCATCTTGCCGTCAGGAAAGACAAGCGAAGGAACGGCTTCGGCAGCGCACTCATAAAGACAATGATAAATTCCTTCATGATTGATACTCTTGCAGTGTGGACAGACGAAGATGCCGTCGGTTTTTATGAGAAGATAGGGTTCAATATTGTGAATGAAATCCGGACTCTGAATGGATTGATTCGATACAAACTCCGATTTTCTCGCGCTAGATCCCTTGGGAGGTTAGAAACGTGAAGATCTTATTCCTTAATAGACTTGACAGATACTGGGAAGGAAAGGTTGAAGGGCTTGCAAGAGCATTCCCCGAACATTCTTTCATCTCGCACTCCAGCAACGATGACCCGAAAGCCCATATTTCCGATGCCGAGGTAATAGTGAAGGGAAATCTTTCGCAGGCCGACCTCGATAAGGCCAGAAATCTCAGAATGGTTGTCGTTCCCTGGACTGGCGTCGACGGTCTACCTCTTGAACGACTAAAAGAACGTGGTGTCATAGTCTCAAATACCCATGAGAATGCAGAGGTCGTTGCTGAAAGGGCCATAGCTCTGGCCTTGGCTGTTACGGGAAGAGTGGTGGAGCTTCATAATGATCTTTCTCAGGGGGTATGGTTGGGTCGGCCATCCAATAAGGAGGCGACCTGGTACTCTATCATCGGGAAGCGGTGCTCTATTCTCGGTCTAGGCAAGATCGGGCAGGCGATAGCAAAACTGATCAGCGGCTTTGAATGCGAAATAACGGGATTCAAGAGAACGCCCGGCGGCGAGTTCCCTTACGTGAAGCGAGTGACAGACGACATTCAAGATGCCGTTCGGGCCGGTGATCTCGTCTTCGTTGCTCTTCCACTGACGAAAAAGACAGCGGGGATCATCGGTTCCGATCTTCTAAGTCTGATGAAGGGCAAGTACCTGATCAATGTGAGCAGGGGAAAGGTAATCGAGGAGCAGGCACTTTACGATGCGCTGAACAGCGGGACTCTTGCCGGTGCGGCAATAGATGTCTGGTACGATTATCCCTCAAACGATCGGCCTGCAACACTTCCATCGAGATATCCAATTCATAGGTTTTCCAATGTCGTAATGTCACCGCACGTCGGAAGCTGGTCAGTGGAGAGAATGCATTCAATGGTTAATGGCGCCATAAAGAACATCGAGAGCTTTCTTCTAGGGGGACGTCCGGAGGAGGAGATCGATCTTGACGAATTGTACTAGCCGCTTGTAGAACTGAAGCCGCTGCCTCTTCAATAGTGCGCAATGCGGTTGAAGAGATATCTTGTGTTAAAATCTGGTTGAGATAGTTTTTCGATGAGGGGTGTCCATAAGTGCCTTTGATGAGAGGTCCCGGCTTTAGGCTTTCCAGAAGATTTATTGGTTTTGCTGCCAATATATCGGGTCTTGCCGTCGTTGTGATTTCTGTCGTGTTAATCCTTATGTTGGGCGTTATGCTTACATTTGCCGAGGTAGCGAGGGGAAGAAGGGAATTTTCTGACCGGCTTTTGAGACAGGCCAGATTTGTTCAGAGCGGTCTCAATTCTGAGGAACTCTCGAGGCTTTCAGGGAGCTTAGATGATCTGGACAAGCCTGAATACTGGAGACTCAAGAGCCAGCTGGAGCATGCAAATGAGCTATTTCCTCAATACCGCTTCATCTACCTGATGGGACAGAAGGAAACAGGAGAGTTATTCTTCTTCACTGATACCGAGCCGCCCGGTTCAGATGACGAATCTCTTCCGGGAGACATATACGCCGATGCAACTGAGCACGATCTAGAGGTCTTTCGGGAGAGGAAGGCCAATGTGCTGCCAGTAATTACTGACAGCTGGGGAACCTGGGTATCGGTAATGGTCCCCGTAATCGATGAAAATTCGGGCAGACTCCTTGCTGTGCTTGGCATAGACGTTGAAGCCAACGATTTCTGGAAAAGGATTCTATTATATGCGGTTAAGCCCGTCGTTTTCTCTCTGATTCTGATATTGATGGCGATACTTTCAGGATTCTTCATCATCCGCAGAGACAAGCTGCCACAAGAGAAGAAGGGAAAGAGAGTTCAAAGGTACCTTGAGGCGATCGTCTTCGCCGCATTTGGAGTCGCTGCCACCATCATGGTCTCGTCTCTAGTTCATGACAGACAGGAGGCAGCGCGGAACGATACCTTTGCAGATCTGGCTGCAACTCATGTAACTTCGCTTTCTAGGGCGATGAAGAATATCAGAGACTTTCAGGTCGAGGCTCTCGCCAGGTTCTTTGAGTCAAGCAGCTTTGTCGACAGGCAGGAGTTCTTTGACTACGTTGGTTTTCTCTCAAAAGAGGACGAACAGATTTCCTGGTTCTGGATTGAAAGGGTTTCGCCGGGCGGGGTAGAGTCTTTCGAAGATAATATTAGAAGGGAAGGCTTTCCAGACTTCTTCGTCTGGGAACCGGGTGAAACTGGCAGAAAGGAAAGAGTTCTGGATCGCGAGTCATATTACCCGATAATATACATCGAGCCTCTGGAGAGAAACAGAGATCTGCTGGGGCTAGACTTGGGAACTCTTGAGTCGGTCGGCGAAGCCATTGAAAAAGCAGCTTCTTCAAAATTGATATGGGCAAGCGATCCTGTCCTCGTTCCAACAGACGAAGAGAAGGACCTCCACTTCTTTGTCTTCAAACCGATTGTCGCGGAGAGCGCGCAGGGCCATTCAGGGTTCGTAGGGGCCATCTTTCATTCTCACGCATTTCACAGGGCCGTTCCGATTCTCCCCACCGACGGAGATCCAACGGTTATTTTGGGGCTTTATCAGATCGACTCGGACGGAAATCCAGTACTGCTGTTTTCCTCGGCACAGGAGTCGGATTTTCATGTTTATGAGTCAGCAGAGACTTCCATTTGGCACTATCCGGAAAACGTACATAACATAGCCGTTCCGGTAATGCTGTTCGGGCGGCTTTTTGTGATTCTTGCCCATCCAGGGCCGGACTTTGGTGTTGTGTATCCCATGAACAACTGGATCTTCTTTCTAGTGATCGGACTGACTCTAACTCTGTCACTTGCTGTTTTGATCGGTTCGCTGGGTAACAGAAGGTTCCATCTTGAAAGAGAAATCGGTAAACGTACCGAAGAGCTGAGGGAGAGCCTGAAGATTGTTTCAAAAACGATGGAGGCATCGGTGAACGTTCTCGCTTCGGCCGTAGATCTCAGGGACCCTTATACCTCAGGTCATCAAAGGAGAGTTGCAGAGCTGTCTGTTGCAATCGGCAGAAAGCTTGGATTCGAAGAGAACAGGCTTACAGGTCTGAGGCTTTCGGCGATGATTCATGATGTAGGAAAGATACAGGTGCCTGCGGAGATACTCAACACACCAAGAAAGCTGACCAATCT